>Ga0316610_1000458_pt1 | contig 9973 bp, 11 predicted proteins | sample MIS2017111B_MG_FD_207677 | JGI IMG/M metagenome (GOLD analysis project Ga0316610, IMG submission 207677) | Microbial mat bacterial communities from Middle Island sinkhole, Lake Huron, Michigan, United States - MIS.2017.111B | ecosystem: Environmental > Aquatic > Freshwater > Lake > Sediment... | reverse complement strand
AAAACACTTTTTATAGCAAAGATAATTGTCCATCGGCGGGGCATCGAACCCCTTGATGGACTCGCTTTCATCCCGTCACTCATCCTTGTAAACGGATAGAGTGCGGGGCTTTCGCTTGTGAGCTAAAGTCATCACTTAGGATGTAGTTAGATCAAGCCATAATGAATCTAACTCAATATTCATACACCTAAAAGAGAAACAATAAAACCTATGCAAAATGTAATTAATTCCGTAATTAATTCCGTAATCAATTCCTGTCTAGGGTTATCCGATTCAAGAAAAAGCCCAATTTTTTGTGATGAGGCAAAGCTTCATCACAAAAAATTGGTTCTTGGTTTCACTGCACTGCCCCTAGTAATTTCAGGAGTCATCGGCGCGATCGCCTCAATGAGCTATACAGAATCAGCCTTTGCCGATCCCACGCAACTACGTCAAGTTTTACAAACTAGAGTCTGTGAAGGATGCGACTTATCAAGAGAAAAATTAAGTTTTGCAAACCTGAGAGGCGCAAATTTACGCAACGCTAATCTTTTCTCGACGGATCTAAAACTTACTGATCTGCGAGAAGCTAATCTCATTGGCGCAATCTTGGATAAAGCCGATCTCAGAGGAGCCGATCTTACGGGCGCAGATTTGACAGGGGCTTATATGTCTGAAACAAATTTCTGTGGCGCAATTATGCCTGATGGTCAAAAATCGAGGGAGGGTTGTCCAGCCCCCACAAAATAGACAGCGATCGCCATAATGTCATCCAAATGCTAGAAGCATTTGTGTAGAATTGTATACAAAGGATTGAGAAAGTTGACAGAGTATGACCGAAAACTCAATAAAAGTTATAGTCTAGAGATCGTTTGTCCTGATCTCACATCCTTTCATATCCTTCATATTTATTCGTCTAAGCGGAGTTCCTCCCTATGATTGACGCTATCATCATCTTTACATTCATTCTTGCGGGAGCAGGCATTGGCTTTCATGGTGTTGATTTCTTGCCATCGGAAACCATTGCCCAGATCAATGTTCAAAATTTCCGTTGGTTAACCCTTGGGATCGGTGCATTTGTAGGTCTCATATCAGGATTAATTGTCCAAAATACCTATCGGCGCATTGAGTCCGACGTTCGCGCTTTGCCAATTGAAACGATTCTGGGTCGGGCTGTTGGGCTTGTCTTTGGGCTATTGGTCGCCAACTTGATGTTAGCGCCATTATTTTTAGTGCCTATTCCTGACAACTTTACTTTTATCAAGCCACTCACCGCGATTTTGGTGAGCATTATTTTTGCCTATTCGGGGATGACTCTCTCAGATACCCACGGGCGGGCTTTGTTGCGTTTGATTAATCCCAACAATGTTGAGAGCAGCCTGCTCGCCGATGGAACCTTGAGGACTGCTACTGCTAAGGTTTTAGATACGAGTACTGTCATTGATGGACGTATTCAAACTTTGATGGAAACAGGTTTTTTGGAAGGACAATTATTAATTCCCCATTTTGTCATTCAAGAATTGCAGACGATCGCCGATAGCTCCAACGATCAAAAACGGGTGCGCGGTCGTAGAGGACTGGATATTCTCAACAATATGCGCGATCAGTATAACGATCGGATCACGATTCACTCTGCTGATTATGAAGATCTACATACCGTTGATGCTAAATTAGTCCGTCTTGCTCAAGAGCTAAGCTGCACCTTAATTACCAATGACTACAACCTCAACAAAGTTGCTAACTTGCAGCAGGTTGAAGTATTAAATATTAACGATCTCGCCCAAGCTTTGAGACCCAGCTATTTACCTGGAGATTCCTTAGAACTAAAGGTATTAAAAGAGGGCAAAGAAGCATCTCAAGGGATCGGCTATCTTGAAGATGGCACGATGGTAGTAATTGAAGAAGGTCGTGAATATCTTGGTAAACAAATCATTGTGATTGTTACTAGTGCCTTGCAAACCTCCGCAGGTCGGATGATCTTCGCTCGCCACGAAGAGATCGCTACAGTTTAGTTTTAAATCCCCAATTATCAATTCAACGATTCCGCCTATGCAAGTTTCGCCTTCTCACTCACAGCGACAATTGGTATCAGGTAAAGTTGGGTGGGGCTGGCGGCAAGCAACTTATCCGATCTCAACTAACTTTGGCTTTGCTGGCTGCTTGATGATGGTGATGGCGATCGCGCAATTAATCAGAACTAATGAATTTAATGATCAATTTAGTTTTGTAGCCTTCGTGGGATCGCCTTTGTTAGTTGGATTCGCAATCGGCATCTATACAACTAAGTCAGTGGTCGAGGTATGTCGTCAAAATACTGACTATGTGTTTTCTCAATGGCAAGCGATCGCCATTACGAGCTATTGGTTAGTTTTAATTGGGGGACTGAGTAGTTATTCTGAAACTGCTTCTAAATCCTTTGTCGCAATCTGGTGGATTTTACCTGCTGCTGTGTTTATAGGTGTTTCTGCTACTTTGATGGTGCGATCGGCGAAGTCAAAAGTAACAAACACAAATATTCGCCAAGCCTTAGAATCGGTAAAAAATAACGATCTAAATATCGTCACCTATTCCGATCAAACAGTTTTGATAAGTCCTTCTTCCCTCGCCCAACAACCACGACAATTTAACAGTTTGATCCTCATTCTGTTGGGGTTATTCTTTTGGACAATGCTCGATTTTGCTGGCAGCATCAGAGCAATTGTGGCGATCGCTTTTACAATCACAGGCTTAGTAGGGTTATTTACATGGCAAGTCCAATTGCGATCGCCAGAAAAGCTTTTATATCTTAAATACACTGGTTTCTGGGGGATTGCGGCGACCTATACGATCGATTTACGCCCTTTTTCAAGTCTATCGATTGTGAAATTGCAAGAAGCAAATGGTGAATTAAGCTGGACACAGCTAACGGGAGGTAATAGCGAAATTACCCTTCCTTTAGCGATCACAATGCTGGTTAGTCAAGACAAGGAAGACATAGAAGAAGACGCGATCAATGATCAGTTAGGGCAAACCTTGCGAGAAGAATTTCTTTTGGCAAAAAAAGAAACCGATAGCGATAGTTTAGGTTTAGCCCATGTCCTATTACCACAGGGGGCAGGAATATTAGCAGGAATGGCTTTTAGCATTATTGGCGGTTTGATTTTAATCATCTTTCCGATCGCCGCCCAATTATCGGTAAGTAGTGCGATCGCGTGGCTCGGTGTTTGTATGGTATGTCCTGCGATTTCCAGATTTTTGCTCAGATTAGTGGCGACCCATAGTTTACAAAGCGATCGCGTTAGTTATCCTCGAAATAAATTACAGTCTTGGGAAATTGGCACAGCGATTTTATTAGTTAGCGCTTTTCTCACTACGCCAACAAGTAAAGTTACGCCTTCTATAATCTTCAATCAATCCTTACCTTTACTAACCCTAATTTGTGGCTGGCTGAGTATTAGCATCGGTATTTGCCTTTTTGCCTTTGTCCGCCGCACTCCTCTTTGGAATAGCAACAATTAAAAAAAAGACTAGCTTTGCTAGTCTTTTTTTTAGTACAGAAATATTTTTGAAAGTGCTGCTCCGCAGCACTTTCAAAAATATTTCTGGGTTTTATAGCCTATTGATGCTTTGAGTAGTACAGAAATATTTTTAAAAGCGGCGCTTCGCGCCGCTTTTAAAAATATTTCTGGGTTTTAAGTAAGCGCAAAGCGCTGTAATTAATTTAACATTGCTGTACATTCAAGGATTAGCTTTTGATTGGTGAGTGAATAGGGCTGAATCTCTAACGCCCTGCGAAAAGTAGCGATCGCCTCATGATAGTTGCCGATCGCCGCATAGCATAGCCCCAAACCATGTACCGCCCCAAAATGATAAGGATTAAGCGCGATCGCCTTTTGGCAATCCTTAATCGAGCGCTTGTAATCACCCTGCATATAAAACAAGACGGCTCGCCGATTCCACGCCTCGACAAAATCAGGCTGAGAGTGAATCAACTGAGTTAACATCAATTCCGCCTGTCTGACATTGCCACTATCCGCCATCATTTGGCTCTGTCGCAAAACTTGTAAACCCTGCATCCCCTTTTGCATAAACCACATTTCCCATAGACCCTGCGTGGCGCGATCGCGAACATCTCCATCTACGCTCTTAAGATCTTGCAATAATTCTTCGATGGGCTGGCTCATTAGTCTAAAATTCTACAATCTTATGAAAAATATTGTGCGCGTATGTCTATCATACAAATTACTGTCCAAGAACTAGATGAACTTTTAACAAGCGATCGCCAAGATTTACAATTAATTGATGTGCGTGAGCGTGATGAAGTCGAGATTGCGGCGATCGATGGCTTTGCGGTTTTACCTCTTAGCGAATACGACCAATGGGCAACGGATTTTAAAGACAAATTCGATCCCCATGTGGAAACACTGGTGTTATGCCATCACGGGATGCGATCGGCGCAAATGTGTCAATGGCTGATTAATCAAGGCTTTACTAATGTTAAAAACATCGGCGGCGGCATTGATGCCTACGCCTATGGCGTTGATCCCACCATGAATAAATACTAATGTTTTTGCGACTTAATAAGAAACCAATTTTTAGTGGCGCGGCTTCGCCGCGCCACTAAAAATTGGTTTCTTATTTTATTGAGCGTCCCTAAAAAAACAAAAGAAAAAGGCGGCGCATCGCGCCGCCTTTTTCTTTTAATTAGTGTGAACTACCAGACGCTGATGCTCTGCATACAGCACTGGCTTCCTGATTCATTGGGATGAGCTTTCTATACCAAGATATAGTGAGTCTTACCGTCCCTCCACAGGCAGGAGTCCTAGTTCCTAAGACCCATATTTTTCTCTTGCAACACGTCCCTTTAGTTTGGTTTTCACTTTGGGAGTTAGTGGTCAAGATGGTGCTACTTTATCATGGATTCGCTGTCGCTCAATTTATTTTCTGGCTCACTTTCATCCCGTCACTCATCCTTGTAAACGGATAGAGTGCGGGACTTCCCGTTCGCGTTAGTTAAAAAGGGGATGCTGAAAAATATGGCTAAGCCGATCGCGGAAACAATACAAGTAATAATCGTAATCGTGATGAACTTGCGATCATTTGCCCCATAAAACTTATTTGGTAGTGAACTCGCCAACACCATTAATCCAATGACAATAAGAATCCCAATAAATAAGGTGCGATTCATAGACTTTTGGGTTGCAATTTGAACGGTATATTGATACTCAGTATGCCATTGCATCTATAAAACTGCAATTTATACAGCAATTTGCCCTGTCCAATTTACGAGTTAATACGGTTTAATAAAATCGTACTTTACAAAACTTTTTATGACCGATTGGGTATGGCTTCAGCGATCGCTACCGACGGAAATAACGGGAGCCGATCTATGGGAATCACTCTACGCTGATGAACCAGTTACAGTTTTATTGGAAAGCCCTGCCAGAGTCCCATCAAAATTAGCCAGATACTCGATCGCCGCAGGTAAACCTCGACAAATCTGGACTCCTGAAGTTGGCGATATCTTGCCCTGTCTGGATAACCTGCGATCGCAGATGCAAGCTACTCCCAACTCTCAAACTAATTTACCTGAGCATTTACCATTTACAGGGGGCTATCTAGGCTGGTTGGGCTATGATCTCGCATGGGAAATTGAGCGATTACCCTATACCAAACCTGACACCTTACCTTTTCCAGTCGCCTTTTGGTACGAGCCATCTAGTTTTGCCGTCATCGATCACCAAACCCAAAATGTTTGGTTAGCCGCCAGCAATCAATCTGAATTAACAGAACTCAGCGATCGCCTAGAAAAAGCAATGGATGGATTCCCGCCTTAGGCGGGAATCCATCCCCTAGAACAAAAGCAATTTGTATCCCTATCTTCGGCGGCAATAGAAAAAAACTATTCCCCAGAACAAAAGCAATCTGTATTTCCGCCGAAGGCGGAAATACAGATTGCTTACTCGCCAGATCAGCAAGGCTACGAAGCAATGGTGGAAACTGCTAAACAACATATTTATGCTGGCGATATTTTTCAGGCAAATCTATCGATGCGCTATGGCTATCCTTGGGCATCGAATGGATGGCAACTATACAAACAATTACAAAAAATTAATCCTTCCCCGTTCGCTAGTTATTGGCGGACAAATTGGGGAGAAGTAATCAGCGTTTCCCCTGAGCGTCTGGTGAGCCTACGCGATCGCCTTGCGGAGACTCGTCCGATCGCAGGGACAAGACCGCGTGGCAAAACTGAGCAGCAAGATCTAGCATTAGAGCGTGAATTACTTGCCTGCACCAAAGAACAAGCCGAACATATTATGCTCGTTGATCTGGAGCGTAATGATTTAGGGCGCGTTTGTGAATGGGGTACTGTCCAAGTTGATCAACTGTTAGCGATCGAGCGCTACAGCCATGTGATGCACCTTGTCAGTAATGTGGTGGGGACTTTGCGAAGCGATCGCACTTTTGTGGATCTGATTCGCGCCACTTTCCCTGGGGGAACGATTACAGGCTGTCCGAAAGTCCGCTGTATGGAAATCGTGGAAAAATTAGAACCCCAGCGTCGCAGTTTATTCTATGGTTCCTGCGGTTATATCGACAAGCGCGGCAACATGGATCTAAATATCCTGATCCGCACTTTACTCAAAACCAATAATCATATTTGGGGACAAGTCGGCGCAGGGATTGTGGCTGATAGTGTTAGCGATCGCGAATGGCGCGAATCATTACAAAAAGCTCAGGCTCAACTAGCGGCACTGGGGCTGGTATAGCTTAAATAAGTGAGTTGCGGTGCGAAGAGTCGCAATTCACTTATTTGGTTTTATGTCTTCATAGGAATAGCGATCGCTATAAAATAGAAATATATTCCAGATACTCCCAAAAAGTTTAGATAACCGTGAATTATTACTTTCCTTCTGATCCCCCCTATTTTTTATTTGCGATTTCCCTTGTTGCTGGACTTGCCTGCGGACGAGCTTTTGAAGTAACTTTACGCAATCTGGTTAATATTTGGGCAACCAGTAAATCCTCTCGCACCATGCTAGAACTCAAAAGCTCCAGCATCAAAGTTCCCTACCTTGGTATGACCCTAAGCATTGCTGTCTTCATGTCCACAGGATTAGAGGTGTTTGGATTTCCGACCTTGTTTGGTTATATTGTGGCAATCCCCGTCACTGTCGCTATTGCGCTTCTCGTTTGGCGACAATTAGGACAAATGTTGATTGAGCTAGAACGAGGCGGCTCCGCAGCACTAGATCTAGATTCCTTTGAAGGTTAGTGTTACAAAACGAATTTTCATAGCACTTTTCGAGGTAAGGATTGTTTCCTCGCCGAAGGCAAGGAAACAATCCAGTACTTCACTAAATCAATACACTTTTGCCTAGGCTAGTCAATTAATGGACGCTAAAGAATTTTTGCAAACATATCGAGCGGGGCGAAAAGGGTTTTCTAATGTCGATCTAGTGGGTGTGGATTTACAAGCGATCGATCTGCACAAAATTGATTTTAGCCATGCTTTAATGAGCAAAGCTAATTTAGCCAATGCGAAACTCTGTCGAGCGAATCTAGTTGGTACAGATTTAAGTTATGCCAATTTGCATAGTGCCGATCTACACCGAGCGAATTTACGATATGCCAATCTCAAGGGCGCGGATCTTCGCAAAGCCGATCTTCGGGGTGCAGATTTGCGGGGTGCAAATTTAAGTTGGACAAATTTGCAAGAGGCAGTTTTTGATGGCGCTCAGATGGCAAATATTAATTTGTATAATGCCAAAACCTAAAGAAGAGGGGCGCAAAGCGCCCCTCTTCTTTAGATTTTAAGCTTCACCTGTGATTGATAGACCCTCGACCCAAACCTGTGGCGCAACACCTGAAGGCGTAACTTTTACTTTTGGTTCAACATAGACGATCGCTTTGAGTAATGCCAAAATATCGCCTGCAACGGTCGCTGACTCGATACTAACGCGATCGCCTTGATTCACTAGCCAACCATCAAAGGGCAAAGAGAAAGAACCCTGCGAGGATTGGACACCTGCATGGAGCGCCTGTAAATCATCGATTAAAATTACATTTTCCGCAGTTTCCAAATTGCAGACTTTCTCATTGTCTGCATTGGCGGCATTACTGCGTTCAATATGGAAGAAGTTGGGACTGACGGAAACCTTTGCGCCAACGCTGCCATTGCCTGTTGGTTTAGCATTTAGACGTTTTGCCGTAACGGAGCTATGCAGAAAGTTAGTTAATACACCATCAACAATTAAGGGAATGCGTCGAGTGGGAGTTCCTTCCCCATCAAAGTCTGACGCTCCCACATTACCAATATGTAGCTCATCATCGCTGACATTTAACAGGGGTGAGGCAATCTGATTGCCAAGGGATTCGGGGGTAGAAAGGCTATTTTTATCGAGAATACTTTGGGCATTAAATAGACTAGAAAAAGCGCTAATCAAACTCAAAAAGGCTTCAGGGGAAAAGACGACTAAATATTTACCAGACTTGATTTTGTCGTAATTCAAGTGACTAATCGTTTTTTCGGCAGTTTCGTCAACACAACCCTTGACATCTAAACTGGCAAAATCACGACTGACTCGATAGGCTCCACCACTGCGAGGTTTTCTGCCTTCTTCTTCAGTTTTAGTATAGAGATAAATGGAACTATAGGAATTGCTCTCATTCCGCATTGCGCCATCGCTATTGAGATAGAAGCGACTAACATCCCGTTGCGATAAGCCGTTATAGGGAACTCCCGCGATCGCCTGATGTTTTGCCAATAATTCTTTTTCGGCATCAAGCAGGGTGGCGACTAGTTGCTCGATCGCTGTTTGTGGTGCAGTCTGAGGTTCACGGGCAGGAATCTCCGCGATCGCTTCGGGACTAAAATCAGGAATATTTTCCTTAGCACCGAAGAAACTAGCTTCATGGGCGCTTTGGAGGGCAAGTTCTAAGCCAACGCGATCGATATTAGTGGTGGAAGTAACGCCGACCGTTCCCTGATCATTCCAGACGCGCACGATGATACTGGCGCGATTGGATGCGGATACCTGCTTAGGTTCACCACTATCAACTTCAGCGCTAGTCTCATCGACGATCGCGCCGTAAATATCAAATTTCTTAATTTCTAGCTTGATGGCTGTTTCTTTAGCATCGGAGACTAATTTTTCTACACTGAGCGCTGATGACATAAATCTTTTAATTTGTTTTTAATTTTTCTAGTTAGCTATTAATCATCATATAGCAATCTAAAACACAATAGGTAAGGGTGAGCGGCGCTTCGCGTCGCCCATCCTCACCATATAAATCCTTGCCCTTTCACCCCAAATTTTACTGGTGGGATTCAATTGAATTGAGTCAGCTAATCTTTCGGTTTCCCTACTAAAATAACTGACTCGGTTTTATATTTGGATGCTGTCACACCACAGGCATAGATCTGGACTTCCATAACGTACACTCGATTCATTCCCATGAAAAGATTCTGACCTTTGGCAGTACTCACGAACACGAGAAAGAGAAGAAGGGAACTCAAGAGACAACCACCCGAAAACCGATATTGTTGTTACTATTGTCCGCATTGTTCCTGTTGCGATTCGCCGAACGACAATTGATTGCATTGTTGTTCCACGAGCCACCCCGCAGAGCGCTGTCGATCTACACCTTCTCTGGCTACTTGATCGCGCTAATCGCTAAATCAAGATCACCAAATAACTGTTGCTGCAAGTGCCATGTATTGCCATGTTGCAGATGTCCTCTCCAAGCTTGTAAGGAGTTGAGAAGATAATTAAGATCATACTTCCCTTTACTCACATCTTTGCAGATGCAGCGAATTCTCTTTCTGCCACGACGAATATTTTTGGAGAGAACTCGAATTTCTGACGGGAGAATGCGAAACCCGACAAAATTTGTGCCGAGTTTGGTGGGGAATAGTTGTGTTTTTTTAGGATGAAGAACTAGACGTAAATCTGTTAAATATTTTTGAATTTCTTGATGGGCATTTTCTAGGGTGTTTTTGTCATCACCAAAC
>Ga0316610_1000457_pt1 | contig 9975 bp, 13 predicted proteins | sample MIS2017111B_MG_FD_207677 | JGI IMG/M metagenome (GOLD analysis project Ga0316610, IMG submission 207677) | Microbial mat bacterial communities from Middle Island sinkhole, Lake Huron, Michigan, United States - MIS.2017.111B | ecosystem: Environmental > Aquatic > Freshwater > Lake > Sediment... | reverse complement strand
AAAAATATAATACTTCATAATAAGTGAAATTCATGTAGATTTAAATGGATAAGCTCCTCCAATTTTCAGTTCAAAAATACAAATATAATCTTTAATCTACAATTTTGCACTTTTAATTTCCCCTATGCCTACTAACTACCATATTCCAGTACTTTTAGAAGAAGTAAAACAGTATTTATTAGAAGAAAATACGATTATTAAAGACTACGATATTAGTCAAACTGTAAAAATTTTTGATGGTACCTTAGGTGGTGGTGGTTACAGTAAAATGATTTTAGATCATAAACCAAATATTCATGTAATCGCTTCTGACTTAGACCCAATGGCAATTGAAAATTTTTGGGATTTTACCGCTTTAAAAAAGGAAGAATATCAAAACAGAATAAGCTTTTTACAAATGAGTTTTACTGAGGCTATCAGCAAACAAAAAGATAAAAGTCTTACTGGGATAGTGGTTGATTTAGGGTTTTCATCCAATCAAATGGAGTTTGGAGGTAGGGGTTTTGCCTATTTAGGGAAAGATCCAAATGAACCTTTTGATCTAAGATTTGACCCAACAATAGGATTGCCTGCTTTTGAAAAAATTAAAGCTCTGAAAAGCTCAAAAGAACTTGGAAATATAATTTATAACTATTCAGGAGAAAAATTAGCCAAAAAAGTCGGTGACTACCTTTTTGATTTCGTTCGATCTACCCCTAGAAATAGCACAGTTAGTTTAGAGCAGGCCTTGGGTGCTATCACCAGTGCTATTCCAAAACAGTTTCAACACAAACAAAATTCTATTTTAAGTCGAATCTGGCAAGCTTTAAGGATCTGGATCAATGATGAGCTCAATCTTCTATCTGAATTTTTACCTGTAGCTTTAGATAAACTCAGCCCAGGTGGAAGGTTAGTTGTGGTAGATTTTCACTCCCTTGAAGACAAGATAGTTACTAACTGGATGAGAAAGTTAGCTGAGCCAATCAAAGTAGATCAGTATGGACAAAAAACATTTTTAACCAAACTTAAAACCCGAAGGGGGATTGAGCCTAGTCTAGATGAAGTTACGAGAAACCCCAGAAGTAGAAGTGCTACTCTACGTTGTCTGGAGAAGTGTTAGCCCCCACAAAAATATATCTAAACCATTTTTCTGGATTACTTAGTTGAGTCTTTTTCGTTTCTGGAATATACTTTTGATCATTTACACTTGATTTATTGTTAATATTTAGACTACTTGTATCGACAACATTTTCACCTAGATTTTTCCACTGAGACTCTTTGGCAGCTTTTTCAGCATAAAACCCACTTTCAAAAAAATCTTTTTGCAATTTTAAAATGCTATTTGAGGTAGCCAGTGCTTTATTTGCCTGTAAGATACGCTCAGTTTCTTGTTTTTCCTGAAAGTTTACCCAGTATCTTTGACCGATTAAAATCAATCCAGTTAATAAAACCACATGAATTGTAAACCTAACCCAAAATAAATTGAAAAAGTTTTGGACTTGATCAGAGGTAGCAAGTGACATAGATATTTATATGTTTATATTGATATAATACACTAAAACTAGTCAATTTTAATTTTTATATAAAGTCAAAAAACTTAAAAACAACTTAATTTAGAAGCTTTTAGATGTAATTAACAAAGTATTCAAAAAAAATTTTAATTTAAAATGTTGTTTGGGCTTGACAACAAGCTAAAAATATTATAAATGAGAATGGCTTTTAGAGAAACTACATTTTCTTGAAAAAGCAATTTTATTAATTTTAATATTTTTGTTTATGACTAAGAAAATCATTTCATTGTCTGTTGCTACTCTTGCTACTGCAGGTTTAGTACTATCTTCAGTTTCTACTTTTGCATTTGGTTGGGGTTCACCTACCTACGCTAGATTTAGTAATGTTGATGCTACAGTCTTTGGCTTTTCTGCTTTAGCTTTATTAGCTGTTGCTGCTACCGCTGCTATTGCTCGTTTTGTTAAAAACAACTAATAGTACTTTGGTACCAATAATTTCCCCCTTTTGGGGGATTTTTTGCATAAAAAAACTTTTTGAGATATAATTCTAATTATCTTTGATAAATGCTACAAATAAGTATCAAAAAAAATTTAATTATATTTTAATATTATGCATAGCTTTTTTAGGAAATATTTTGTTGTATTAGTGATTATACTTTCTATTAGTAGCTATTCTACTTATTTAGCATTAAAATTTATCAATACAGCTTCTAGCGAACAGAACAATCCTAAATTTAACGAAAATATTTCAGGATCTTATCCAATTTCAGTTTTTTTTGGAAGTGTTGGGGATAACTCTAAATGTGATGCTTTGATACAAGTCAAAAGAGGTGTTCAAGAAAATGATAAAGTCAATGGGTCACTAAAAAAAATATTTGAAGGACCTTTATTTGCTGAAGAATTGGTGGTAAGCAGTGCTTTTAAAGGGTATGATAAGATTTATAATGGTGTTAAAATTGCTGATGATGTTGCTTTTGTAGATTTTAAATCTGATTTGATAGATCCAAATTCATCTTATTTCAAAGATTTTACTAAAGTATGTGCCATTAGCCAATTTAATCAAATAGTTTTTACCTTAAAACAATTTAAAGAAGTAAAAAACGTAGTCATTGCTATCGATGGAAATCCACGTAAATTTATGCAATCCAGAGAGATCAACTGTGAACTTAAAGAAAGTGTAACTAAATTTGAGAAAGAATGCTTGACTAAAATCCCTTAGAGTGTCAGATCAGATCAAAGATATTTTATGTATATTTTCCAAAATTCAGCTTTAATGGAAGCCTTATTAGCAGTGTTAAACAATTTTCACTCAGGTTTTACTGTACTTTATGCTATAGCAGTGATTGCCATGCTCACTCAGAAATACAGTCCTGTCAGTCAGCTTTATATTGCTAGTTTTGCCACTTTACAAATAATATGGGACGGATGCCCGATTGCTGCATTTATAAACATCTTCAATCAGATTGGTAATTTTACTTTTGAAAGAACTGAGTTTTTTTGGGGATTTGCAGGTGAATGGACACCCATGTTTCGTTTTGCATTATTGATTCTTACAGGCTTACTTTATTGGAGCTCATATGAGACTTGGGAAAAATCAATATTTGAATTTAATTTAAGTAATTATTTCAAACGTGGTACATTTAAGATGGAAAAAGAGGGCTTAGCATAGCTTCCAGTGTAGTTCTGAGGTAATAGATTCAAAAGCAGATTTATTGACAGTTATTAATAACTATTCTATGGGTTGATGTACTATGCCAACCATTTTAAACATTGATAATGTATCAAAGTATTTTGATCGTAAAATTGCTTTAAAAAATATAAGTTTTCAAGTAGAATCTGGGTCAGTTTTTGGGCTACTTGGTCCAAATGGAGCTGGAAAAACTACTCTAATTAGGATCTTGACTCAAATTTTACTACCTGACAATGGTAAAGTTATCTTTGGGGATCATGAGCTCAGCATGAATGATGTTTATAAAATTGGGTATCTGCCTGAGGAAAGGGGGTTATACAAAAAAATGTTGATAGGGGAGCAGCTGATTTACTTGGCTAGAATAAAGGGTCTGTCATACAAAGAAGCTAAAACTAGGCTTCAAGAATGGTTTGAGAAATTTGAAATTCAAGATTGGTGGACTAAAAAAGTTGAGGAATTATCTAAAGGAATGCAACAAAAAGTCCAATTCATAGCTGCTATTGTACATGAGCCACGATTTTTGATCTTAGACGAACCATTAAGCGGTCTCGATCCTGTCAATTCTGAGCTAATAAATCATGAGATTACAAACTTAAAAAATAAAGGAGCAACTGTTTTATTCTCAACTCACCGTATGGAACAAGTCGAAGAAATTTGTGATTCGATAGTACTCATAAATCAGGGTGAATTGATACTAAAAGGTGACTTAAAAAGTGTAAAAAATAGATTTAAAGAAAATATTTTTGAAATTGGATTTGAGGGGGTTGTTGATGAGAAAAAGATAAAAAATCAAAATTTTGAAGTAGTAGAAAAAGGAAATGAAAGCTTTAAACTAAAATCTATAAATTCTATTTCACCAAATGAAGTTTTAGTATACCTATTAACTCAAGATATAATCATCACCTCATTTAAAGAAGTGTTACCGAGCTTGAATGAAATTTTTATAAAATCTGTTACAAAATAATTTATGAATAAAATTTGGTTAGTTTTTCAAAGAGAATATTTAAGTAGGGTTAAAAATAAAGCTTTTTGGTTGATTACACTTTTAGCACCAATTGGAATAATTCTGCTAGCCTTTCTACCTGTAATGATAAATCTCTTTACAAATGACAAGCAGGTCATAGCTGTAGTGGATGAATCTAGCCTGTTTTCTAATGTGTTTGTCGATGGTTCAAACACCAAATTTAAAATGGAAAGCACAGCGTTGGAGGATCTAAAGAAAAATTATACTACAAAAGGATATACCTCCATATTAGTAATACCAAAAATAAATCTAAATGAACAACCAAATCTGCTTTATTACTCAAAAAATCCGCTTGGATTGCAATTAAAAACCCAAATTTTAACTCAAATCAATCAAAAAATAGTGGAGTTAAAATTAGAACAAGCCAAGTTAGATCCTAGTTTTGCCAAAAATTTACAACAAAATGCCAATATTGAATCGAAGATTTTGGATAAAGAAGGTGAAAAATCTGGATCATCCACTATTGGAACGATTATTGGGTACGCCTCTGGTTTGATCATCTATATAGTCCTTTTGGTGTATGGGTCGATGGTAATGCAAGGAGTTTTGGAAGAAAAAAATAGTCGAATTGTAGAGATTTTAATATCTTCCATTAAGCCTTTTGAATTAATGATAGGAAAAATATTAGGCATAGCCTTTGTTGGATTAACCCAATTTGCGGTTTGGATTGCTTTAACCATCTTTGGATTTCTAATTGCTGGATTATTGCTAAGTCCTTTACTTTTGCAAAATCTTAAAACTTCTCCAAGTGCTACCACCCAAATCTCAAATTTAAGTACCTCCAACGCCATCAGTTCAAATACTGAAGCTATTGATTTAGAAACCCTGACATTGATTAGTGAAGTACAAAATCTTAATTTCAATCTAATTTTTACAAGTTTTATAATATATTTTTTGGGTGGTTATCTACTTTATGCTTCTCTATTTGCAGCTATTGGATCAGCTGTAAATAATGAAAAGGAAGCTTCAGGTCTGATATTACCAGTGATGATGCCGATCATAATTTCATTTATGTTTTTATTTTCAGTTACTCAAAACCCAAATGGCGACCTTGCTTTTTGGTTATCAATGATTCCATTTAGTTCACCAATTATCATGCTTTCGAGAATACCCTTTGGGGTACCTTGGTGGCAAATTACAATTTCGATTCTAATCTTGTTTTCTAGCTTTGTGGTCTTCACTTATCTAGCTGCCAAAATTTATCGAGTTGGTATACTTTCGTATGGCTCGAAACCTAAACTTAAAGATTTGTGGAAATGGATGACTAACTAAGTTTTGGGCTTGGGATTTTTTCAACTATAGCTCTCAATAATTCTTTGACACCTGCTCCAGTTTTACCACTTACACTCATAATGCTTTCTTTTGGGTAACCTAAGACATTTTCAATTTCTTCCTCTCTAGCAGGGATGTCAGCTGCAGGTAAATCAATTTTGTTTAAAACTGGGATAATTGTTAAGTTTTGTTCCATGGCATTGTATAGATTGGCAAGTGTTTGAGCTTGGATACCTTGACTAGCATCAATTACTAAAATAGCTCCTTCACAGGCAATCAAGCTCCTACTTACTTCGTAGGCAAAGTCTACGTGACCGGGAGTATCTATCAAGTTTAAAATATATTTTTCCTTAGTCTTAAAGCTTGAATCATCTCCATCGTAAATATATTCCATACGTACAGGTTGTAGTTTGATTGTGATTCCTCGTTCGCGTTCAATATCCATTTTATCGAGTGTTTGCTCTTTGAGTTCTCTTTTACTGATTGTTCCAGTGATTTCCATGAGTCGATCAGCTAGAGTACTTTTACCATGGTCGATGTGAGCTATTATACAAAAATTACGGATTTGATTTAAAGAAATAGACATTGTAAATAATTTAAAATTAATCAGAGTGCAATAAGAAAATCATAAACAAACTTTTCAGGTTAGGCAAGTAAAATCATAATAATAAATAAAAAAATTGACATATTTATTAAAAACCCCTACAATTAGATTCGTTTTTGTACCATTTTAATAAAGTAAAAACTTATACATGTCTATTTTAAGCTCTAAATTTGCAACTCCAATTCGTTACGAAGTTATTTTTAATATTTCTAAAGATGAATACCAAAAATGGACTGATCGCCTATTAGATCAGATCTTGAGCCGTGTCGAAGTACCAGGATACAGACCTGGAAAAGCACCGAAAGAAAAATTGTTAGCCAATTCCAATCCAGAAAGAGTCGCACAAATAATATTTCAAGAAACAATTGATAAATTTGCTCCTGAGGCGGTCAAAGAAGCCAATGAAAAGATAGTAGAACAAAACCCTGAACATGTGGTCTTAAATCACAATGTCGATCAAGATAGCACAGTTTCTGATGATAAAGGTTTTACTTTTACATTGATCACAACCTTGTTACCAGTTGTTGATTTGACTGCTTTAGAAGCTCTAAAACTCAAAAAGCCAGACGATAAAGAATTAAATCTTCCTGCTAAAGAAGAGTTTCACACTCAAGAAATTGGTAAGTTTTTGTATTATTTCAACACATATTCAGAAACCGACCAAGCTTCTTCTGCTGGCTCAAAAATGATTGTTAACCTCAAAGGGTTGATTGAAGGCGAACACAGAGAAGATTTAGGTGGGCCAAATCAAGAAGTTGTTTTGGGATTTGGTAGATATTTACCTGATTTTGAAGCTGGACTTTCAGGATTAAAAAAAGGCGACAAAAAAGAATTTAAAGTCAAATTCCCTAAAGACTATTTTGTTGAAGAGATTCGTGGTAAAGTAGCAGATTTCGAGGCAGAGATCTTAGAACTTAAACAGGCTAAATATCTTAAGATTGAGGAATTAGTTGCTAATAGTGAAAATCCTTCTTTTAGGTCATTGGTACCTGACATGGAAACTTTGGAAAAAGATATTACTCAATCATTTGAAACTAATAAAGAGCAAATCAGAACTCAAAAATATCGAAATAATGTAATTAAAGCCATTATCGACACAGTTCCAGATTTTGATTTACCTAAAGATGGTGTAGTTAAAGAATTTGATAGAATTAAAAATAATGTTGAAAGACTAGCAGAAGAAAATAAAATTTCTAAAGCTGAGGTGATAAAGGCTAATGGTATTCCATTTGAGAAAGAACCTAAAACTGATAAAGAGATTGAAAAAGTCATTCAAGAATATGTCAATAAAGAATTCAAATTAAGTTTGACATTGAATTATATTTATCTACGTAGAATTACTACAATTGATAGAGTAACAGAATCTCAAATCGACGAAGTGGCATCAGCTATGGTCAATAAGCCATCTGAGTATGGTGTCCCAGAAGGCATCACAAAAGAGCAAGCAATCAGAGAAGCTAATGATAGACTTGTTAGAAATATTGGTCTTGATTGGGTTATTAAAAAGGTTTCTGCTTAAATCAAACAATTTTAAAATTCTATCAATAATTACCCCTATGATTTATCTTTGGGGTTTTAAATAATCAAAATCTAATTTAGATAGCTTTTTCCAAATCTTTGGAATATTTGCTTATAGTGACTTGACTAATATTTCGGACATTGTACCCCCTTTAAGGGGTGAAAGCGAAGCTTTCGGGGTTATTCAGATCACATTTTTAGGTATTTGCTTTATCCGTAAAAGAAGTAAAACTAGTATAAAACTCTATTATACCTCAAAAAAATATTCTTTGCTATGGTGACTCCAATACTCACGGGACTATTCCTTGGGAAGGAATAAACCAAAGATATGATGAAAATCAGCGCTGGACTAGACTTTTAGAAAACAATCTTGGTGAAAATTACCGAGTATATGAAGAAGGTTTACCAAGCAGGACAATTGATTTGGATGACGGAAAATATGTCAGTTTAAATGGCTTTATCACTTTTGGTTCTATTTTATATAGCCATTTACCGCTGGACTGGATAATAATATATTTAGGTACAAACGACACCAAGACCAAGTTTAACCAAAGCCCAATTAAAATGATTGAAGGCATACAAAAATATCTTGATTTAATAAATCGATATAGCCCAAATTCAAAAATTTTATTAATTGCACCTGCCCCAGTGAATGAATCTGTTGCTAACCAGTCTTATACTCCTAACTCGTGGGTTGGAGCAAGCGAGAAAGCAAGAGAATTTGCTGTATTGCTAGAAAAATTATCAATAGAAAAGCAGACCCATTTTTTAGATCTTGGTCAGATAGTCGAAGTCTCCAAAATTGATGGTATTCATTTTGATCTAGACAGCCAGCAAAAAATATGTCACAACTTATCAGTTGTTCTAAATTAATAAATTAATACTATGAGCAATCATGAAATTAGTCGTAATAAAATTATAAAAGATCCCGTTGAGATTTTGTCTGAATTGGGTGAGTTTAGTGAGGTAATAAGAAAGATTCAAATTGATGTTAACAAGATAATTAAACCTAGAAATATATTTGATACTGATTTAGTGGAAGATTACAGTCAATTTTACAGCTTCTTTTTGCAGGAATTGAGGCATAAAACAAACCCAAACAATGTAGAGTGGTTTTCATTAGCTATTCAAAGATTAAATACGATTCTTGTTAGGGATAAAATACCAAAAGTGATATTTGAAACTGTAATTGAAATTCAACAAATTCACCATGAATATACCCTTAAAAATCGAATGGATAGATTGCGTCTAAGAACCGAAATAAACGAAAAGTATATAATTTAACAAAATTATGCTATTGTAAAAATACACTTTAAGATTCAGATATTAACTCTAAACGATTTCCACTTGGGCAATAAAATGAAATTGTATTGAAATCTTGATTGTGATGTTTCCTAATTTCACCTAAAGTTTCGTATTTTAGATCGTATTGGATAATAAGTTTATTCAATTTTTCAAATAATTCTTTGTCATTAGTTTTCCATGCAATATGACCCAATCCTGCGGTGTTAGAATTATTTACTTTAAAATTTTGCTCAAAATATAAACCGATCGGCAAGATTCCATTTGAGTAATTTAGGTAATTTTCTAATTTTTGATCTTGGGTATATCCTAATAATGTAAAGAAATCATTATAAAAATTTAGGTTAAGAGTAGTATTTTTGATTTTTAGAACCAAATGCTCAATATTGTTTAATGTAGTCATGTGAAAGTAAAAATATTTAATAAGAATACTATTGACAATTGAATTGTATAGTTTAATTATACAGTAATAAATAAACTCGTAAATACACTGTTAAGCAGTTGTATATTGTTTAGTTTAGCAAAACAACGAATGACCGAAATTTACTTAAAATCTGCTTTAGTTCAATTAGGAGTCACAGGATTAAGTCAAAAGATATTTTTAGCTTTCATAAATAACCATAATAAAATAAATTTAACTAAGATTATTCACGAGCTGGGTACAACAAGAGCTACATTTTATAAATTACTTAAGAATTTGGAGGATCGAGATCTGATATACAAAGGTCAAGATGATAATTGGCAAACAATTTCGATAGATAAGCTGTACTCAAAGCTAAGAGTTTTGCAAGTAGAATTAAATCAAATCACATCAAACTTAGAATCAAATTTAGAGTATTATAATAATCTTTATTCATCATCCAAGGTAGATACATTCCTAAAAATATATTCAGGAAGTAGTCAAGTTCGAGAACAGGCTTTGACATTGGCACATTCACTTTCTGAGGATTATATTGGTTTTGGTGACAGCAATACTTTTGAAAATTTAATCTCTTCGGGTTCAATTCCCCGCCGCTTGCGGCGTTCCTTTCCTTATGCTAGTCTAAAACTAGTATGAAAAGCACGTTTCTGCATA
>Ga0316610_1000453_pt1 | contig 10031 bp, 7 predicted proteins | sample MIS2017111B_MG_FD_207677 | JGI IMG/M metagenome (GOLD analysis project Ga0316610, IMG submission 207677) | Microbial mat bacterial communities from Middle Island sinkhole, Lake Huron, Michigan, United States - MIS.2017.111B | ecosystem: Environmental > Aquatic > Freshwater > Lake > Sediment... | reverse complement strand
AGCGCAAGGGTTTGCTCATGTGGAGACAATTATCCGTGATATTCCGAATAAACGCATGCCAAGTCGTAATAGTCCGTCTAATGTAACAGGGGAGCAGGATAATACGATGTGTAACGAATTTATTGCGGTGCTGCGAAAAGGTTAGGCGTGGGTTAGTCACCTGATGACTACATAACCAAAAACGGGTCATGAATATCGTCATGACCCGTTTTCATCTCAATACATTACATTACGGCACAGAATTTAACACTCGTTCAATACTGCTAATGAGTTCATCTGGCCCAAAAGGTTTAGTAATATAATCGGCGACTTTGGCGGCATAAAGGCCCAGGGCTTTATCAATGCTTTGCGCCTGCGCCGTCACCATAATGACGGGAATATCGGTCAAATCGGGGTCGGCCTTCATTTGGCGGTAGATGTCCCAACCGCTTATCCCTGGCATCATGACATCTAACAGCACGAGGTTGGGTTTTTGCTGCCGAATGGTCTGAATGGCATGCGTGCCACCCAGAACCCCACTGACCTCAAACCCTTTGAAGGTTAGCAACAAGCGGGTCAATTCAATAATTTCCGATTCATCATCAATACATAAAATCCGTTTTTTAGTCATAGTTGCCCTATTTTTGCAGACCTAATACTTTGAACACACTTTTTTTCAACGTATCTTGCCGAAACGGTTTAGTGAGATAATCGTTCACCCCCGCCCGTTCACGCGCCACCACTTCCTCAAACAAACTATTACGGGCAGTCAGAATAACCACCGGCAGATGTTTCAGATTATCATCTGCCCGAATTTGCCGATAGACTTCCCACCCATCCATGCCAGGCATCATAATATCCAAAATTACGGCATCGGGCAATTGTTGGCGTAAGGTATTTAAACCTTCTGGCCCATTCGCTGCCCCTATCACCTGGATATTTTCATTTTTTAACACTTGTTTAACTAAGGCAATAAGCTCTGGCTCATCATCAATGCAAAGTACCTGCGCTCGATAGTCCATTTAACCCAACTTTAGACGGTAAATAGTCTTGTGTTAATAAGTTAATCTTGATTATACCAGCCAAAAAGCAGACAGACAATTGCGATACCTTGAATGGGCTAGTTTAAATTTTCTACTTACAGCTAAACCTGGTACAATAGCTGACTTGTTAAGCGACTAAAATTGAGTCGCTCAATCTAAAATTTAACCACCAATGGGGGTCTGGCAATATCAACGGACTCCTTTTTATTTGAGCTTTATGGTAAAGGTAAAGTAACAACATGTTAAATGTCACCGATTTAACTCTGGCGTATGGCGACAGAGTCTTATTCAAAGAAGTCAATCTTAAGTTTTTACCTGGCAATTGCTATGGTTTAATTGGGGCCAATGGGGCGGGCAAATCCACCTTTTTAAAAATTATTTCAGGCGATATTGACTCAACGCGCGGCAACATTTCCGTTGCCCCAGGTGAGCGTATCGCCATGTTACGTCAAGACCAATTTGCCTTTGATGAATACACCGTATTACATACCGTTATTTTGGGGCATAAACGGCTTTATGATGTCATGATAGAACGTGATGCCATCTATGCCAAACCTGATTTTTCGGAGGAAGATGGGATTCGGGCGGGCGATTTAGAGGCCGAATTTGCTGACCTCAATGGCTATGAAGCCGAGTCGGAAGCAGCCGTTTTATTGAAAGGGTTGGGTATTGCGGAAGAATTACACAGCAAAAAAATGGGCGATTTAGAATCAGGTTTCAAAGTGCGGGTATTATTGGCGCAGGCCATGTTTGGCAATCCTGACATTTTATTACTTGATGAACCGACCAATAACCTAGACTTACAAGCGATTTCATGGCTAGAAGATTTCCTTGACCGTTTCAGCAATACGTTGATTGTGGTCTCGCATGATAGACACTTTTTGAATAGCATTTGCACCCATATTGCCGATATTGACTTTAGTAAAATTCAACTTTATGTCGGTAATTACGATTTTTGGTATCAATCCAGTCAATTAGCCATGAAGCAACGCCAAGAATCGAGCAAAAAAGCGGTGGATAGAATTGCCGAATTGCAGGAATTTGTGCGCCGTTTTAGTGCCAACGCCTCCAAATCTCGCCAAGCCACCTCCCGTAAGAAATTGATAGAAAAGCTCACGCCTGACGAAATGCCCACCTCCGCCCGTAAATTTCCCTATATTGATTTTAAGGCCGAGCGACCATGTGGCAAAATTATTTTGACCGTAGCAAATATAAATAAAAAAGTTGAGGGCGAGAAAATCGTTACTGATTTCAGCCTCACCCTTAATAATGGCGATAAAATTGCCTTCATTGGGCCAAATGATTTGGTTAAAACCACTTTGTTTGAAATTTTGGCGGGGCAAATAAAGCCCGATAGCGGCACAATTGAATGGGGCGCAACCATTAAACCCGCCTATTTTCCTAAAGAAAGCAGTGCTTTTTTCACGAATAGCGACCTGAATTTGATTGACTGGTTGCGCCAATATTCAGTGGAGCAAGAAACCACTTTTGTGCGTGGCTTTTTGGGGCGCATGTTGTTCTCTGGCGAAGAGGCTTTGAAGAAAGTAAATGTTCTGTCAGGGGGTGAGCGAGTGCGCTGTATGCTTTCTCGCATGATGCTTACGGGAGCTAACGTTCTAATTTTCGATGACCCGACTAATCACCTTGATTTAGAAGCAATTAGCTCGCTCAATAATTCGCTCATCAAATATCCTGAAGTCATTCTCTTTTCCTCCCACGACCATGAATTTGTCTCCACGATTGCTAATCGTATCATTGAGATTACGCCCACAGGCTTCATTGACCGTGCCATGCCCTTTGAGGAATACATCGTTAATCCCGCCGTGCAGAAACTCCGCACCGCCCTGTATCATCATCAAGAAAACCTCATGCTGTAACGCCAAGGGCTGCGAAAAGGAACGCGAAGGGAACGAAAGGAACACGAAAAGCGCGAAATTTCTTACTTCTCATTTCTTACTTCTTACTTTAGCATGAACCGTGTCTCATGGTTCATGCTTTTTTATACTTACGGACCTTTACTAACGGAGTGCAAACCTTTAGGTTTGCCCAATAAATATGAGCAAACCTAAAGGTTTGCACTCCAATCAAACCCTCCCATGCCCAAATCGGCTCGTTTTTGGGAAATTGACACCCTGCGCGGCTGTGCCGTCGTGGTAATGATTTTCTATCACTTCACCTGGGATTTAGTCTACTTCCATTTGATAGATATTGATATTTTTGGCACGGCCTGGCAAACCTTGGCCCGCGCCATCGCCACCACGTTTATCTTTGTGATGGGCGTTTCCCTCACTTTAAGCTACCAACAGGCCAAATACCGCCTTGCCACGTCAGGACTATTTAGTAAATATTTATTACGTGGTTTACAAGTGTTAGGGTTAGGGTTGCTCATCACCATCGGCACGTATTTTTTCATTGGGGTAAATGGTTTTGTAATATTTGGCATTTTACACCTTATCGGCGTGTCCATCATGGTAAGCTACCCTTTTTTAGGCCAAAATAAATGGCTCAGTTTAGGAGGTGGATTACTTTTTATTGCGATTGGTATTTATTTGAACAGTCAAGCAAGTTACTCCCCCTGGTTAATTCCTTTGGGAGTTAAGCAATATGGCCGCGCCATGGTTGATTATTACCCGATATTTCCCTGGTCAGGGTTGGCCTTACTGGGCATATTCGCGGGGCAAAGCCTCTACCCTAATGGTCACGCCAATTTTAAGTTGCCAGATATAGGCTATTTACCACCATTACGCGCTCTCCGTTATTTAGGGCAACATTCCCTATTAGTTTATATGATTCACCAGCCCATTTTAATCGGCTTACTGATTATTCTCGGTTATGGCACCTTATAACCCAAAATCCACGAAGAAAAACGAAGGGGTTGCTTTTCTTAATTTTTCTTCGCGTGTCTTCGCGGATGCTATGATAATTAGGACTTACGCAAAAGCCAAGTCCTATTAAGTACCCAAGCAAAAAATTTGCGGCATTTCGTAGGGGCAATGCCTTGTGCTTGCCCCGTTTTGGACAGGGACAAGCCCTGCCCCTACGAAAATCATTAAATCGGTATAATGCCGCAGAATTTTTGCTCACCTACTTACTCTTCCTTTATAGCGCGCTCCATATAAAGTTGCGCCGCTTTATCGTGGGGGAAGTGCGTTAAAACTTGTTGCATACAAGCGATGGTGGCGGTAAAATCCTGCTCATAAAAATGGTGCGCGCCGCGCTCAAAATCGGCTTTGGTATGTTGTTTGGCGGCGCGTAGCTCACGCGAGTCACCATCAAAAATTTCATAGACCTCTACGGGGCGGCGTTTGCCCTTGACTTGCACCTTATCCAAAAAGCGGGCTTGATAATTTTGCGGCTGTTTGAGTTGGTCAAAAGAGTCTTTGCTAATCAGCAAATTGACCCCATACCATTTGGTCAATTCCTCCAGCCGAGAGGCAGTATTTACGACATCAGAAATGACCGTCGTCTCCATGCGCTGCTCCTCGCCCACCGTGCCAAGAATGAGGTTGCCCGTGTGGAGGCCAATGCCAATCCGTACGGGATGTTTATAATGTGATTTAGCGTTATAAATGTCTAGTTGGCGTAACATGGCAATGGCCGCTTGCACTGCATCATCCACATTTTCGGGGAACAGTGCCATGATACCATCACCGATATATTTATCAATAAAGCCGCGATATTTACGGATAACGGGGCCAATTTCACCCAATAGACTATTGATAAAGGCAAAGTTTTCGGAAGGAGTCATATCTTCGGAAAGTGCCGTAAAATTACGCACATCAGCAAAAAGGGTGGTCATGCGCTTCTGCACCTGGTCGCCCAAATTGACCTCGACAATACTTTGGCGTTCCAACAGGCGCAAAAATTCATGTGGTACGAAGCGACCATACGCCGTATTAATTTTAGCCAGGTTCAAATGGGTACGGAGACGGGCCAGTAATTCATCTTTATCAAAAGGTTTGGTCAAATAATCGTTCGCCCCCACCTCAAAGCCTGCCAACATATCTGCCGTAAAATTACGAGCCGTCAGCAAAACAATCGGCAATTCATGGGCGGGGTGCGTTTGGCGAATCTTAAAACAAACGTCATAACCCGATAGCTTTGGCATCATGACATCTAACAAAATAATGTCGGGGGTGATACGGGTGAGAATATCTAACGCCTCAAAGCCATCGGCGGCTTGAATGACCTCAAAATCATTCAGCGATAAATAGTTATATAATATCAGCCGATTGAGGTTTTCGTCATCAACAATTAACACCTTAAATTTCTGCCCTTCTTGCGGTGACAAGCTAGGCGTAGTCAAAATGGGTTTGCTCATGGCCTCTCGCACCCGCATCATGTCTTGCGGTGGCTTACGATAATCAGCACTTTCTACCTGCGAAATGGGCAGCGTGAAGCTAAAACGCGTGCCATGCCCCACCTTTGACTTGACCTCTAATTGCCCGCCATGTAGCGTTACGAGTTGTTTAATAATGGTTAATCCCGCGCCAAAATCTAAATAGGCATGGCTACGGTTTATTTCATCTTGTTCAAAGGCTTGGGTTATTTGCTTAATTTTCTCCGCCGAGATACCAATGCCGCTATCGGTTATACTTACCTCAACCATAGTGGTAGAAAGAACTCGCGCCGTTACCTCAATTTTGCCTGTTTCCGTAAATTTAATGGCGTTATCTATCAAATTATAAATAATTTGTTGTAGTCGGGTTTCATCGGCTGTTACTAATGGTAAGCTAGCTTGGATTCTATTATGCAGCTGCACTCGTTTATGATTGACCAAAGGTTGTGACATAGTTAAAATTAAGTCAGTCACCTCGCGTAGGTTAATGGCTTTCACCTGGAGTTTTAAGCCTTCATGTTTCAGTTGATGAAAATCCAACACATCATTGACTAAATTAGTCAAGCGTCGGCCACTCGCGGCAATCATCGCTAAATTATAACTTTGTTCAGGTAAAAGTCGCCCCAAACCATCTTCCAAGAGCGACTCCGCCACACCAATAATCCCCGTTAAAGGATTACGTAATTCATGCGAGGTGGTTGAGAGGCATTTATCTTTCAGCTCATCAAGTTCGCGTAAAGCTTTATTTTCCGCCTCCAGTGTTGCCACTTGCGCTTTTAGGTGAGCAATTTGTTTCTGAAGAGACGTTAATTTGGGGGGTAAAAGTTTATCGTCCATGATAGTTTTGAGTGACCTTTATTTTTTATTAAGACTTAAGGGAGTTCCAAAATTTAAATTGTCCCAAAATCACCCTCACCCCCGTCCCCTCTCCCAGTGGGAGAGGGGAGACATGCTACTCCCTCGCCCTTTGGGATAGGGTTGGGGTGAGGGTGTCCGTTCATCATGGGAGGTTTATTTTCTTGGAACTCCCTACTACAGCTAGGCGTAAATAAGTGCGTAGTTCACCCAGCCATTATAAGGTTCAAAACCTTATAATGGCTTGAAACTTATTTCTGCCAAGCTGTACTACGCAATTGTCTACCCCCCTTAATCCCCCGACATCACCCTCATTCAAGGGTAAAGGGGGAGACTTTACGCCCTCTCCTACGTAGGAGAGGGGTGGGGTGAGGTGTTTGTGTAAATCCTATCTGTAATTCAATGTCGGTTGATTACAAGCGAGAGGGTCAACGGTAATCGGCAAAGTCACGTCGCCAAAGGTCGGAAACTCATTTCCTTGCACTTGATATAAATTAACCACCAAGCTAATCAATGGTAAATCGGCGGGTTGGCGAATGAGTAAATCGACCTCATCACGAATAATTTCGCGGGGGCGGATTTGGGAGGTGGGCATGAAGCCACGCATAAGGGCTAAGTGGTCATTTTTATCTAACACTGTTTCACCACCTAACGGTTGCACCGCCACAAAATAATCTTGGCTGAGAGGAGTAGCAGCCTGCCAAAATAGCGTTAAGCGGAGAAAACAGCCTGTCCGTTTACGGATAATCTGCTCATGAGAAGCAATAATGGAAAGCTGCCCCGCCAAAAATTGGCCTGGTGCGAGATGTAACGCAGATTCAGCTGGAGGGAGTTCCTGGCTGATGGGGCGAGGTAAAAGTTCCCATAAGTAGGGATGGCCTGTGGGAGCTAATAAAATTTGCCCTGAATGAACGGCTTGAGTTAGCCAGGGAATGAAGCCTAAATCAATGGTTTCACGGTCAACCAAAATGCGCCGATGTTCGGCCAGCCGAGTCCGTAATAAAGTTTGGCTTTCAGCCACCGACATACGGCTGAGGGTGGTGGTGGAGAGGGCTTCAATGTCGCCGCCGCTACGGGCCGCTAGACTTTTGGCATAGATGAAATCAGGTAATACGCTGTTATCTTGTCCGATGATGGTGAGGGGGCTGCCTGCTTGAGCAATAGCTAACACCTCTTCCACTAAATCCTCCGCTTGCCAATCGCCGCTTAAATTGACCTGGCGATAATTACTCTCGGCGAGCGGGGAGAAAACCAAATAAACTATCATTAACACCATTAAGTTAGCTAATCGCCGCACCGATTGCCGCACCAAACTCCGTTTGATGTCCGTAATACGAATATATAAAATTGACCAACGCGCTAATTCATGGGTTATCTTACCCATGAATATGCCTAACCCGATGCACAAAGTCAAGGTAAGAGGGATAAGCATACTATCCAAATCAACCACTTTGTAGGCTAGGCCAAAAAATGTTAAGGCGAACAGGGGCGGCAGGAAAAGCCAACTGGTACGGTAGGCCAAAAGTAGGCCGATAAAGCCCAAAATGACTCCTGCTAGGGTAATTTGGTCGGCTTGTTGTTGCAGAAGTTGTTGCATGGCGAGCCACCAGGCGGCGTTGGTGGCGGGGGGATGAACTAGGCCCCACCATTCACGAGTCGCCACCATGAACCAAAAAGTATTCCAATCGGCGGCGTTGCCATAGAGCCAGGTTTGACCTGAGCGGTTGAGGGCGGCCCAGGGAAGATAAAGGTAGGTGACGAGAGGTAAACAGGCCGTCACGGTCAGTAATATGAAATGGCTGAGGGCTAGGCGCAACCGTTTCCAGATAGAGTGCGGTAAATGTGTCTCATTATTACGTTTATAGCCGACCCAACATGCTTGGCAAGGCGTGGCGCGCCAGGAGTACCATAATACACCGAAAGCAACGGTGGGCGGTAAAATGAGGGCGGTGCGGTGATGAACCAAGCCTGCGCCTAAGACTAAACCGAGCATGATGAGATAACGGCGGCGCGGCCTTTCTAGCCAGGTGAGGGCTAACCAGTAGGTCAGGGCAAAAATCAGGGCATTCATACTGTAAACTTCCGCCATAATTGCGCCGCGCCAAAAGATGAAACTGACCCCTAAAACAACGCAAGTGGCGGTGCTGGCAATGCGGTCATGAGTCAATTTCCAGACGGTGAAATAGAGAAATATTAAGGTTAATAAACTAGTGACGGTTGACCACATGGTAACCCGCCAAACAACGGCGGTTTGGTTGAGGGCGGGTATGAGGTCTAGCCAACGAACAAAGAGATTGGCTAAGATGGTGTACAAGGGGTAGGCGGGGGAGTGGGGGATGCCCCAACTACTGCCCGTAATTTGTAAGACGGCGGAGTCCCAGCCTTCGATTTGCCAGGAACTCATGCCAGGGGGCATGGTTTGGTGATAGAGCCAAGCGAAGGTGAGCAGGATTAATCCCAATTCGTAGGGCAAATGAAATAAACGGCGCAGGGTGTGGGTGGGGTTGAATCGTATGTGCATAGAGCTATGATAAGTCAGAGTGAGACCTTTGGCAAAAGCGATTTTGAAAATTCGTAAGCCGCGACGCGAGGCCACAACTTGGAGTCCAAATCTTTAGATTTGTTAGAGTCAAATCTAAAGATTTGGACTCCTAATTTGAGTCACCAATATTGTTAAAATTACAGTTAAGACGCATAATTAAGAGAGACATACCATGATGAAGGCGAGGAGGAAGTGCGATGCTCATTCGAGAAATTCAAGCTGATGAGGCCGACATATTTTTAAACCTCAAAAAACAGCTAGATGAAGAAACCGAATTTATGATGCTGGAGCCAGGGGAACGGAAAACGACGGCGGAAAATCAACGCCGTCAAATTGAACGGATTCGAGCGAGTTATAATAGTACGATTATTGTAGCGGAATCTGAAGGAAAATTGGTGGGCTACATTGAGGCCATCGGCGGTTATGTGACTCGTAATAAACATTGCGCTTATCTGGTGATAGGCGTGTTGCAAGATTACACCCGCCAAGGTGTGGGCAGTATGCTTTTTAAGGAATTATTTACGTGGGCAGAAAAACATCGCATTCATCGCATGGAATTAACGGTGTTGGTGCATAACCATGCCGCATCGGTGTTGTATCATCGCATGGGCTTTGAAATTGAGGGTTTGAAGCAACGCTCGTTGCGAATTAATGGTAAGTTTGTAGATGAATATTACATGGCAAAATTATTATGAGTTACGAATTATGAGCTATGAGTGGTTATACTGCGCAAGGTTACAAATTGGAGTGCAAACCTTCAGGTTTGCTCGTTTATTGTGGGGCAAACCTGAAGGTTTGCACTCCAGCAAAGTTTAATTTATACCCTCGCGTAGTATAACATTATAACTCATAATTCATCACTATTTTGGAGAATTATGTCGAATCAAATTATAACGATTAGAAATATTGCCCAGCATGTGGGCGCGGCGGTCACGATTCAAGGGTGGCTCTATGCGAAGACGGGCAAGGGGAAACTCCAGTTTTTACAACTGCGAGACGGCACAGGCATTGTACAGGCGGTGTTATTCAAGCCGAGTCTGCCTGAAGAGACGTTTGAGGCGGCTAAACATCTGACTCAAGAGTCCTCAGTGATTGTGCAGGGAACGGTAAAGCAGAGTGAGCGCGCCCCTGGTGTGCCAGGCGGCTATGAAATTGAGGTAACAGATTTGCAAGTGGTGCAGGTGGCGGAGGAATATCCCATCACGCCGAAAGAACATGGCATTGAGTTTTTGCTAGAAAATCGTCATCTATGGATACGTAGCCGTAAGCAATG
>Ga0316610_1000450_pt1 | contig 10052 bp, 9 predicted proteins | sample MIS2017111B_MG_FD_207677 | JGI IMG/M metagenome (GOLD analysis project Ga0316610, IMG submission 207677) | Microbial mat bacterial communities from Middle Island sinkhole, Lake Huron, Michigan, United States - MIS.2017.111B | ecosystem: Environmental > Aquatic > Freshwater > Lake > Sediment... | reverse complement strand
ATACATCAGGACAGATACATTGTGAGATTTATGCAGAAACGTGCTTTTCATACTAGTTTTAGACTAGCATAAGGAAAGGAACGCCGCAAGCGGCGGGGAATTGAACCCGAAGAGATTAAAAAATATTATTATTTTATACTATATGTTCTGGGATAACCCTAAAATACAATCTAAAGTCTATAACTATATAAATAGAGTAGAAAAGCTAGATAAAAAAATGCAGATATTAACTGTAGATTTTGATAAATCTTGGTGGGATATAATACTTCAACAAAAAGCAATGCTTATATTTATGATAGTATCTGAAGTACTAGGAAGTATTTTCATAGCTCTTTTTCCTATTTTAATAGCATATACTTTAACCAACAATGACTATAAATTATTTTTGATAATAGTTATAGCTATGATTATTGACACTTGGACACACATTTTAGCAACAAAATATAACAATATAATGCAAATTGTAGCTATGAAAAGTGTGGAATACAGTGCTAATAAATTTTTTCTCAGTGTAGATCCCATCTATCATAGCACCAAATCGAGTGGCCAAATAGTTTCTAAAATCAGTCGTGGAGCAAATAGCTATGAAGATTTTTTAGATCTACTAGGTTCTGAACTTTTAACTATTTTTATAAGTGTAATAACTGTTTCGGTTGCAATGTTTTCATTCAATTGGCATTTAGGATTAGTTTCAAGTCTATTCATCATTTTAATTGGATCGTTTAACGTGATTACCAATATTGCTAGAACAGCTATATTTCAGTCAAAATGGCTAAAATCTGAAGACAGACTAAAAGCGGTTTCAATTGAAACTTTGTTACAAGCCCCATTTATAAGAGCTATTTTTGCTTCAAACGAACAGATATCTAAAATAAAAGCTGTTACAAAAGATCATATGATTAAGCTTGGAAATAATTGGCAAGCTTGGCAATATATCAATGGATTTTCTCGCTCGCTTCATATTTTAAGCGTCTTGGTAATAGGAAGCATTATTTTCAATCAGATGCAAATGAATGTCTTTTCACCAATACTAGCCATTTCCATACTTTTAACATATACTAATGGCACACAAAATATTTTAAATATTGGTCAAAAAATCAAAAGACTAACTCAATCAATCTCAAGCATAAACGATCTCTTTGACTTTGTTAGAAGCTTTGGCAAGCAGACTTTTCCAGTGCTTGAAGAAAATGTAATATTAAAAAAGCAAAATTAAAAAATTATTAACTTATTATTAACTTATTTATGACTAAACTATCAGTAAAATCCAATAATCTTCATTTTGACTATGGAGAGAAAACTCAAGTATTTGAAAATCATCAACTACATCTAGAAATTGAATCTACCCAGAAAAACAAACTTTATGGTATAATCGGACCTTCTGGAACTGGAAAAACCACACTTTTGTCTATTTTAGGAGGACAACTCAAACCAACTCAAGGCAACATATTTATCTGTGACACAGACATTTATACTGTAAACGATTTGGTAAGACGTAGTCTGATCTCGATGCAAATGCAAACAGCGACTAGTCTCCGTGGAAAACTTCGATACAATCTGGTTTTCGGTTTACCTGAGCCAGAAAGTAATGATGATTTTTCTGAAACAAGCTCCGATAAGGTTGGAAATTCAATCTATAACGATCAATATTTAATTGATATTTTAAACAAAGTAGGGCTTTGGGCACTATTCAAAGACAAAGATGGGCTCGAGACTTTAATCGGTGAAGGTGGTCTAAATCTATCAGGCGGACAAAGACAACGTTTAAATTTTGCAGGTCTTTACCTCAGAGCAAAATATTTTAAACCAAAATTGATCTTGATTGATGAGCCTACAAGTTCCTTAGATGAAATAAGTGAAAAGGCAATTACAGCCATGATCGACGAACTTGGTACTTTTGCCCTGACTTTAGTTGTAGCTCACAGACTCAAAACCATCGAATCTGCAGTTGGAATCCTAGATTCAAGTCTTATAAATGAATCAAAAGAGATGAAATTTCACACCCGAGCTGAATTATTAAAAATTTCTAAATATTATCAGGATCTAATGGAAGGAAAAGCCACTTTGGATGATTAGTTGTCCTCGGTCGAAAACATTTGACAAGGCTTGAAAATTAGGCTTAGTTAGCTTAGGCATTTACGCTCGAACTATTTCTATGCAAGATTGTTTAGATTGTGAAAATGATCTCAACTCCCTTGCATTTTTTATTAAATACTTTTAATCCGATAAAAATATAAAGCTAGTTTATAAAATCAAATTTAACACCCCATTTAAGGGGTGCTTTTTGGTTTGTACTTATAACTAATTTTAATTTGATGCAATTTCTATAGTAATTTGACTAATATTTTGACCATTGTACCCCTTTCAAGGATGCTGGCACAAGTCGAACTTGCTTCGACTGACGCGAGTGTCCGAAGGGGTCAAGCCGTAGGCTTGGCGGTTGTTTAGATAAGGTTTTTAGGTGTTTACTGTGGTCATATAAATAGTAAAATCACTATTTAATCTCAGTTTTTAAAAATTCATTGGATTTTTGATACTAGGAGTGTGATATTCTTCGCCGTCAACCAATATTTTACCTGAATTATCTAAACCTAAATTCCATTTTGATTCATAAAATTCACGGTTTCCACCAACATACTCTCCACTCACAAAAACTTGAGGCTTAGTACAGACTTCTTGGTATCCATCAGGCTCCCATCCAAAACTGGTAACTAAACTAGTCAATGTCTGATTATCAAAGTCTTCTCCTAGCATATAAACTGAAAAATCTTCTATAATTCCGAGTTTATGAATTTCTTCAAATAGATACTCGCTTGCTTTACAAAATGGGCAGTTTGGTTTATAAAAAATAACGTTTTCTGTTTTGGCAATTTCTTGCATTTGTTCAAAATTAAGCATAAAAAGATGGAATAAAAAGTCTTGTAATTAAACTATAGGTGGTAAAAATATGTCAATGATATGTATTAATAGCATAAAATTAGAATTTCATATCGAGTTTTTGCAATACAAAAAGTTCAACTTTGATTTATTTGGTAAAATTTGACCATAGAAGTTATGTAAGGTAAAGTTGTAGGATATGATTGAAAATATACGCATCTCAAACTTTAAACGAATCACTGAATCTGGAATAGAGCTAGATGAATTGGTTGCAGTAAATTACCTTGTTGGCGAAAATGGTTGTGGTAAAAGTTCTATACTCGAGGCGTTACAATATTTTTACATTTACAGTCCAAGGAATAAAAAAACTGATATTGGGGCAAATGAAGTTTGTGAAATCTTGGAAATAGAAAATGTAGATAGTCTAAATAATGATTTAAAATCCAATACAAACTCATCAAGACTGAGAGAAACTTTAAAAAACAACACAGAATCAATAGATCTGCATTTAGTAAGAAACAGTAAAATGTTTCACCCTAGAGGACATATAAGTATCTGTACAGACAGCAGTAGTCAAACCGAAGGACTAAAACATGTTAATTTTGAGCCTATCATTATCCACTGTGATAGTGAAGTAACGATTGAAAATAGATATGAGGCTTTTAATGATTTTGCATTCCAAAACTCACAAAAAATCGAGGATCCAAAACTAGTTTTATCTTTCTTAAAGTCAACGATAAATCAGAAACGTGAAATCAACTTTTCAGAATTAATTTTTATTCTAAATCAAATCAACCTGAATCAATTGGTTCAAGTAAATCAAATTCAAACTAATAAATTAAAAAAACTTTTAAAATTTTTAAGACACCTTTTGCATGAGAAAGATATTATTATAAACACAGATGAAGATGAATCGCCTGGCAAAGATCTTATTAGCAAATTTGCCTTAGCTTTGTTTTATCTTATTAACGAGTTTGGGATCGATCTTTTTCTAATTGAGGAGCCAGAAAACCACCTCCACCCCAAATGGCAAAAACTGATTCCTTTACTACTGTCTTATATTGCAGAAAACTTTGATGTTCAATTTATAGTTACCACCCATAGTCCTTTTATAATCAGCTCTAGTAGTCAGCTTGCACAAAATATTAAAGAAAAAAGCGACTTTAATCATCAAGATTTTACCCCACCGCAAAAAGTATATTTTTTGAAAGATGGATCCATTGCCAGCAAAAGAGGAGAAATCGAAAAAGACAATAACAATCATTTAAAAGGTAGATTTGGTTATTGGGGTAATAAACTAGTCTACATTTCTAGCAAAATGCTGGGTGCAGGTTTAATGGATCTTATATCGCCTCAACTTGCCATAAACAGTATTGATGCACCGACGATAATATTTTGTGAAGGTGAAGGTAATGATGAAGATGCAAGACTTTATAATATTATTTTTAAAGATTTGAACCCACCAGCCATGTTTATATCTGCCAGAGGCAGCTCTCAACTGCTTAGAACTTTTGAAGTCATAAAAGAAATAAAAAAAGGATTGGCTGCCAATTTTAAAGTTAAAATGCTGCGAGATCGTGACCATGAATTTCCAACCCAAGAAGATATTTACGATTACGAAAATTACAATCCAGGACAAAAAGTTCTCCATCGTAGAGCAATCGAATGCTATCTGTTTAATTCGGAAAGTGCCAAACTTTGGCTACAAAAGCATCACAGACAAATTGATCATGATCTGCTCAATGAGCTTGATGTGCTCAATGCCAATATTCAGTCTGAAGCTGAACATCAAGTTTTAGGAAACGATTACAAAATGCGATTAAAAGACTTGTTTATATTTGTTATTTACGGCTACGAACGACCTGATTTTATATTAGATCAGGACTTTAAAGAAGAGATTTGTAGTTTGTTTACACCCGAATCAAAAACTTATCAAGAACTATATAAAGTTATTTTTGGATAAAATTGACATCTAAGCTTAAAATAACATTAATGTAGTATTTATTGCTTTAATTTCATAGTGAATGTTTTTAAAAATCAAACAATCTGTACTGAGTGTAAACAAAACCAAACTAGAAAGTTTTATTAAAAATATTATATTTATATTCCTAGTTTTTGGGCTTAATTTCATATTTTTTAGATTTCAAAGCTACGCTATTTTTAGAGATTATATTATTGTTAGAAATCAAGATTTTAATTACAACAACTCAAACCCAATCTCATTTATTTGTGATTTTCTACAAAACAATCTTTTTTCTGGTTTTAGTTTAAATCAAATCTCAAGTTTTTACTACATTTTACTATTTTCACTAGGTTTTCTACTTACCAATAAAAGTTTGGTTAAAATTTATGTATTTTTTAAAGACTTGGGCGCGAGTGATCAAAATCAAGTTAAAGATTTAAATGCAAATCTAGAACTTGAAAATCTAAACTCATTACAATCGAAACAAGCAATTAAAAAGTCAAATAATGAATTTAAAAATAAAACTAATTATGAAAAAGTAGCATCTTCAGTAAAAAATACTGCCAAGTATCAGAAAAATAAGTTTTTAACTGATTTTACAATTCCATTTTCTCTGGTATCTAATATCGAACCGTCATCAGAAAGCAATATAAGCCACCAAACTGACCCACAAAATAATAGAATAAACTTAGGACATTTAGAACATTTCAGCTTAATTCTACTTACTATACTTTTTTGCTATAATTCCTTTGTATTGGAAAGATTTTTAATGGGTCAAGATAGAATATTTTGGGGATATTTTTTGATTCTACCTTATATATACAATTTATTAAAGTATCTTATTTCACTCAAAACAAATAATTTGAGCGTACACAACCTTCAAAATAAAGTTTGGTTAGTTGTTTTATCGATACTAGTATCACTCAGTAACATTCATATGATGGTGATACTTACAATTATAAGTATTTGTTTTGGTTTTGGTTTTTGGCTTAAAAAGGTGAAGGTATTCTTTTTTTCAGTTTTTAATCTAATGTTAATATTTGTCAGTTTGCTGTTTAATTTTAAGCTATTCAATACATCTAGTTCAAGTTACTATCTAAATAATATTGTTCAAAATACAGATCAATACAATCAAATTATTGATGCTTTCAGTGCTCAAACTTTGTCAAAACAAAACTTAATTGAGAGAGTTTTAATTGGTGCTGGTAGTTGGAACACACCTACTTTTGTAGAAATAGGACAAATTAACAAATATTTGGGTGGTTTTTCTTATTTTAGTTTATATTTTAACCATAATTGGAATATTATATATTTAATTTTTTTAGGTTTTTCTCTTGCTTTGGGTATATATTTATTGACTAAAATCTCATATTTCAGAGTCGTTACAATCCCCTTTTGTCTCACTATTTTAGCAAGCTTAGTTTTATCCTTTGGTTATTCACTTGAGTTTTTTAAAGGAATTAATCAATTCATACTTTCGATTCCAGGCGCATATATTTTTCGAGAACCAGGGAAATTATATATTATCTTTGAGATTTTGATTGTACTTTTGATTTGTATTATTCTAAGTAAATTGATCAATTTTAAAAAACAAAATAATGTTTTTCTGGCAGCTTATTTGATAGTTTTAGGATCTGTTGCCATATCGAGCTTTTTGCCATTTTTCCAGCTCAGCAATAGTCTAAATTATCTTAGACTTCCAAACTTAGTAAATTATACTTTGGCAAATTGTCAAAATAGAACTCTAGCTGTCTTACCAAGCACAACCTATTTGATACCGAATTACTCAAAAGTTTTTATAGCCAACCCTTTTTTAGTGACTAAAAATCAAAATTGCAAAATTATAAAATCTAATAAAGTAGAATTGTCCACCAAAGATGGCGATACTATAAAATTAGATATTTCTGGCGAGAATGAAAAATTTGATCAAGTAATGACAAAATATTTAGATAACCTACCTAAAATCAATAATGGTGAAATAATTATCAATGCTTCAAACCTAACTACAAATACTTCTCAATTAACCACAAGCCTTAAAGAGATTCAAATCAATTTATTATTTGTAGATTTTAATGCTATTGACTATAAACTTTATTTAAAAAATGATCTAGATAAAAATGCTAAGCTAATCCAACAAGAAGGAAGTTTTGCTCTGTATGAATTATAATTATGCTCCAAAGAATAAAAAAAATATCTAAAGGTGATTTTGTTAGAAACTCAAGCTTGGTTTTTATAGTCAATAATGTAAATAACGTTTTTAACTATGTTTTGATAGTTATAGCTATATTTTATTTAAAAAATGACTTTGGGTTATGGACATCAACCACTGGTTTTTTGGCTATTTTGTCTGTGCCGACCAGTAGTTTTATGAGTATCTTGACTCGCAAAGTATCCGAACTAGCTAAAACTGAACCTGACAAAGTCTATAGTTACTACATAAATGTTTTTAGATTTGTAAGGCATTCTTTAGTGTGGGTAATTCTTGGAAGTATTATTATAATATTTGCCATGTTTTGGACTCTGCAACTAAGTAACTTTTTCATACCAATTGTAGCAATTTTAGCAGTTTTCACTACTTTTTTGTACAGTATTAATCAAAATTTTTTACTTGGAATATTAGAAATACCTAAATATTGCTGGGGAAATATAATCAATTTAGTTGTAAAATTTATATCTACTACTGCTTTTTTAATTTTAGGATTAGGTGTAAATACACTTCCTGTAGGTATTTTATTGGCTTCGATTGCTTCGTATAGTTTATCATTATATTTTATCAATTCCATTTACAAGACTAAAGAAATCAAATCGAAAGTTCAAGAATTCAACGCTAAAGAAATCTTACAGGATGGTTCTGATACTTGGAAAGCTATGATTTATTTCATAATTTTAGCTATATTTCTAAATATTGATATTGTACTTTCTAGATCTTTGTTAACTAACGAACAAAACAATCAGTATGGTATCATTTCTACTTTTGGGCAAATAGCTCATTTTGGTCCAGTTTCTTTTTCTGCACTTGTAGTACCTTATGCGAGCCGTGATGGACATAAAAATATTTTCAAAATTTCTATTATTGCTGTAATTATCTTGAGTTTGTTAGTGACTGTGTTATTTACTTTTGGTGGCGAGTTGGTGCTAAAAACTTTTGGCAAATCCAATTATTTAACTCTGCTTCCTTTAATTACAATTTATAGCATATTTGTGCTGTGCTACAACCTTATTTTTATCTCAATCAACTATTTGATATCTAGAGCCAACTTTACATTTATAAAACCCATAGTACTTGCCATAATTTGCTATCTGATACTCTTGTTTTTAGCAGGTTCCAACCCTTGGAGCACCAAAGAACAACAGCTTGATTTAATGGTTTATGCAGGTGTTTTATGCAGCTCAGTCACATCAATATTTTTAGTAACTAGGATTTTTAAGCTCAATTCTAGTTAGACAAACTTCCTCGCCGCAAGCTTTGGTGAATTTATTTTCCTCCATAATAAGCTTCCTCACCGCAGAGCAACTAGGTATTCCTACAAAATAGCTCACTTCGTTCGCCAAGCTTGTTAGTTCCGTAGTAGAACTTACAGGGTATTAAACCTCTAATGACACTAATAAAAGCCACACAGGGAGATATATACAATTATATGTTGATTATTAGAGCTATATAGTTTTTAAAAAAACATCCTAAGCTTTAGGATCTATTATAAAAATTATATATTTATAAACATGACCAAAACCTCACATATTACCTTTAAAAAATATCTAGGTTTATTGGAAAATAAACAATTTAATACTTTTTTACAGTCCCTACTGGATAAAAACAACTCTCTGATTCATCACGAAGTAGAGTCTTTTAAGCACTATTTTGCAAATATTGAGTCAGATCTAGAATATGACTTTGATCAAAATATCCAACTAAAAGCCATACAAGTAATAAATTTTTTGGAAGGATATGTAAAATTGCCTAGAGTTCATCTCGAAAAAATCGGTGTTACAAATGATGCCAATCGATACAAGCATGAATATTTTGAAGACAGCTATTGACAAGTACATTTGAATATATTTTTATTTAATTTGTTGCGAGTATCTCTCCTAAAAGTGACTTGTCGTAGAATGTAGCAACCGTAGCTCAGCTGGATAGAGCAAAGGACTTCTAATCCTTAGGTCACAGGTTCGAATCCTGTCGGTTGCACCACACGTGCTTTTTAAATAACAAATAACTATACAAATTAAAAAATAATTGTAATGAGTAGCTAGAAGCAAATAGACAATCAAACCTTATCTAACTTATCGTGCTTGGCACGAATTTTTTTATTCCAAAAGTCATTAGCTACTAAATGAAGGTGTAGTAATTTGACTAATATTTCGGACATTGTACCACTCTCAGGGTCTACCATTTGATCAGAAGAAGTAATTTCATTAAGTTCAATCTGAAGAGGTTTAATTGTGGGGACAGGAATGCCTTAAGAATTAATGGTAAAGTTGAAGGATTACTATTGATATTATTATTACCTTCATTAGATGATTGAATTGACTTTATTCTGGTGTTGTTGGAATTATTTTGATTGGTCATATTGTATAAATGAGTTATTGGAATTTACTCACTTACACTAAATTTTGGGAAGTGCCTGGTAAGTGTCCTGTGATGTTTCACAAAGCAAGTCTATAGTTGCTCCGAGGTACTATTTTGTTGCTAAAAGCTACTATATTGTTGCTCCGAGGTACTCTCGAGTAGCTCCGAGGTACTATGAAGTAGTTCTGAGCTAGTATCGAATTACTCAAAGCTACTATAGAGGTACTATGAAGTAGTGATAAGGTAATTTATCGCACCTTTGTATTTAAATTATCTAAATTAGTTAAAAAGTTTTTGTTCAAATGAAAGTTTTATGATATAATTACAAAATATATAAAAACTCATATGAATATCAAAAATCAAGTCAAAAAAAATGGACTTTTTGAAAGAATACATAGATTGGGTCCTGACAAAGGCGAGACCATGCCTGAAAGAAGGAAAAAAGTTGAAATAATTGATAGGGGCGAGGAGGTGCTAAAATTGCTTGGTTTAAATGATGGTTTATTGGCTCAAATAAGTAAATTATACCCCCTCCACTCAAAACATCCGACAACTTGACTTGACAGATAATTTAGTCTAGTAAAACATCGCTGCTATAGCAATCATTCAATTCCCAATTATGGTTTACTCTAAAGTACAATTGAG
>Ga0316610_1000449_pt1 | contig 10055 bp, 8 predicted proteins | sample MIS2017111B_MG_FD_207677 | JGI IMG/M metagenome (GOLD analysis project Ga0316610, IMG submission 207677) | Microbial mat bacterial communities from Middle Island sinkhole, Lake Huron, Michigan, United States - MIS.2017.111B | ecosystem: Environmental > Aquatic > Freshwater > Lake > Sediment... | reverse complement strand
CTTTTATACCAGCGGAGACGGAAAAAAGATTTTGGTATAAAGATTTAAGGCGTATCGGTCGGTCATGCTGGCAATAAAATCGCAGACGATTCTGTCTTTTGACACATTCGGAAAGCGGTGCGATTCGATGCCCATTTCTTTAAGCCCTTTTTCAAGCATAGCCGCGTCATTCAGAAAATAGCGATAAAGTTCTGTCAGAATAACCTTTGCTTTCATAAATTCATTATGCACTTTGGGCGAGCGATAAACATTGTCATAAAGAAACTTTCTCAGTTCGGTCATACCCGAAGATACCTTGTCGCTGATATTTAAGCGCAACTCTCCCTTATGCGGTTTGCTGGAAAATACCAGATCGCGGATCATGGTTCGGGCGCGCTCCGAATGCGTCTGTCCCAGCACTCTGACACAGGATTGGGGAACCTGATCTTCATGAATCACGCCGCTCCGAATCGCATCATCCAAATCATGGTTCAGATATGCCATAATATCCGCCACCCGAACCACTCTGCCCTCAATCGTAGCCGCCAATTCATTGGGATCATCCGGAATGATTTTTCCATAGCCCTTGGAATGCTTCAAAATTCCATCTCTGACTTCTGATGTGAGATTCAAGCCTTCGCCGTTATTTTCCAATACTTCCACAACTCTCAGGCTCTGCTCATTATGGGAAAAAGATTCTGAAAAAACTTCCCTGAGCGCGGTTTCTCCGCTATGCCCGAACGGCGTATGCCCCAAATCATGCCCCAGCGCAATGGCTTCCGTCAAATCTTCGTTTAAGTGCATGGCACGCGCAATGCTTCGGGCAATCTGGGCTACTTCCAGCGTATGCGTGAGCCGTGTCCGATATTCATCGCCCAGCGGAGATAAAAATACCTGCGTTTTGTTTTTCATCCGCCGGAACGCATTGGAATAGACGATCCGCTCCCGGTCTAATTGAAATGCCGTGCGGATAGGGCATGATTCTTCCGGTTTTTCACGTCCATGAGATTGGGAACTGAGACACCCGAAGGCAGACATGAATTTTTGTTCGCGTTTTTCAAATTCTTCACGTATGGACATGGCGTTAAGGCTTAGGCAAAAGTTCCAATCTGATCCGGTTTTCCGCAACCTGCCGGATAGCAACGCCGAATAATTGGAAATCTGTCTGTTTTATGACATCGGCAAGCGACTGGGCATTTCCTCCCTCAAAACTGACGCCTAATTTTGCCTCGCCGCCTCTGCTCTCTATCACTTTGAGTTCTCTGACCGCAGGCATTTCACTTAACACTTTTCTGAATCGGATAAAATTGCCGATGTTTGATGAGCCGCTGACGGATAATTCTATCCATTCCGTTACCGGGCGAATCTCCGGCTTAGACAATGCAGGCGTCTGCCATGCCATAGAAATATGCGCCGCAAGCTCTTCGGACGCCAGATGTGCAGATTTTTCAAGCGCGTCTTTGCTGCCTTTGCTCTCGTCTTTGTTGACGGTCAGAGCCGTCTGAAGCGTTGAGCCGATTTGTTCTCCGGTATCGGTGCGAATGGCTCTTGCCGTTGTTGTCGCGCTGAAAGATTGCTCACCGGGGCTTCCCGGCACAGTATACACCATAGATTTTCCCGCAATAACAACTTCCGCCTGAAGCATCCGACCGATTTTCAATGCGTCATTATTATCAATATCCGCCTGATATATCACAAAAATTCTCAGAGAGCCGTCAGGAATGCCTCCGGCGTGATCCGCTATGGCAAAACCCTTTTTCGTCATTCTTTCGGATATTATTTTTTCAGAGAGTACAGACACCTGCGGACTGCCTCTCCACCAATACTGCGGATACGCATTTTCAATGTTCTGCTCCGCCATCAGAAGCAATATTTTGGGCAGGGCTTTGGGCTGTATGGGTTCAGCCGGAGGTTTGGGAACAGGCTGTATGTCCGGCAATGGCTCATGTTTTATATCCGGCAGCGGCTCGTTCCTGATATCCGGCAATGGCTCAGATGGCGTATCAGGCTTTTTAATCGGAACAGCCGCGACATTGGGCGGTTCGGGTTTTGTTTCAATTTTTCCGAAGGCAGAGATTGCCTGTTTCAGCGGCTCTGCGGCAATGCCTGATTCCATCATCACCTGACAGGTTTTACCCGCGCAGGATTCCGCGATGACTTTGTAGGTTTCAATAAAATCTTTGGCGCGGCTGTATGAAATTTCGTTGATTTTCTGAAAATTTCGGGCAAAGTCCTGTCCGGATAAAAACTCCGATGCTTTGATATTCACCGCAGCAGCCAGCGCGTATGAAATAGCCTCTTCGCGGGCTTTGGCAATATTGTTGTTATAAATCGGACTTGTTCCGGCGGATTTTACCGTTTTTCCGTCTTCTGCCAGTGATATTCCCGATAACAGCAGAAACAGCAGACAGGCAAGCCTTATGGTTTTAGTGATGAAATGATGCTTCATGTTACCTCCTTACCTAACCCCCCAGCCCCCTTCCCTGAAAGGGAAGGGGGAGAGATAGAAAAACTCCCCTCTCCTTTCAGGGGAGGGTCCGGGGGAGGGGTTATTGATGTAGGCAATGTAAAATAAGAACAGGTGCCTTTTCCTTCTTCGCTTTCTATCCGAATGTTTCCGCCGTTTTTTTCCACAAATTCTTTGCACAGAATCAGCCCCAGCCCGGTGCCGTGTTCTTCGGCAGTTCCTCTTGAGCTATGATGAATATCGGCTCTGAAAAGCTTTTTCAGATCATCTTCTTTTATGCCGATACCCGTGTCAGACACCGACACTTCTATCATATATCCTGTTTTTTCCGCACAGATCCGCACACTTCCGCCGCTGTGCGTGAATTTTACGGAATTGCTTATCAGATTTCTGATAACCGTGTTGAGCATGGCGTCATCAGCACAGACAAAAATATCTTCTCTGATTTCATTGATTAAATCAATATTTTTTTCTTTCACAGATTGTTGAAATAAATTGAGATTTAAATTTATGACATCGTTTAAATTTATTTTTACCGGATCGCAGACAATGCGCCCGGTCTGGCTTCTTGACCATTCCAATAAATTACTCAGCAATGTGTAAGCTTCTTTTGACGCAATATGAATGCTTTTCAACAGGCGTATTTTTTCTTCCTCATTTATTTTATGGAAATATTGAATCAGTAAATCCGTTCCGCCGATCAGTGAGTTGAAATGCCCCCTCAGATCATGGGCAATGATCGAAAAGAATTTATCCTTGGTGGCATTTGATTCCTCAAGTTCGGCATTTAATTTTGAAAGCTCTTTTTTCTGTCTCTGTAAGGTCAGGTGCAGATGAATACGCGCCAAGACTTCTTCGTGCTGAAACGGTTTGACAATATAATCCACTGCCCCGGCATGAAATCCTTTTACTTTGTCAATGGTCTCAGAAAGCGCGCTCATAAATATGACCGGAATATCTCTTGTTTTTTCATTTTCTTTCAGACGGCTACAGGTTTCATACCCGTCAATTCCGGGCATCAGAATATCCAAAAGAATAATATCAGGCAAAACGTAATCCAACTGCTCAATCGCGCTTTCTCCATCCTGAGCGATAAATGTTTCAAAATCCGCGTTATTGAGACAATTGATCAGAACATGCAGATTTTCGATTTTATCATCAATCACCAGAACCGCCGCTTTATCGTATCGTTTATCATTCATCTCTCTCATCCTTATATCGTGAAATAAGTTTCTGAATTTCTTTTATCCGCAGGTCTTTTGCCATGTGATACAGTTTTTTCCCGAAAGCAGTGAATTGACTGTCTGCGGATTGAAGTTCTTCGGCTTGTTTCTGAATCCCCCGAATATCTCCTTTCATTGCCAGAATAAAGAGTTTTTCAATCTCCTCTTTCGGCGGTACGCGAAGTTCCTGCATCGGAACAGATGTCTGCGATATATTTTTTTCATCTTCTTCATATATCCATTCTGTTTTCAGAAAGGTCTGCAAGAGCGTTGTCAATTGGTTGAAATCAACCGGTTTGGAAATATAATCATCACATCCGGCAGCCAGACTTTCTTCCCGTGTCTGATTCGATACTCTTGCCGAACATGCGATGATCATCATATCTTTAAGTTCAGGTATCTGTCGGATTTGCCGGGTGGCTTCAAAACCGTCTGTTTCCGGCATCATCAGATCCATAAAAATCAGATCCGGCTGATATTCGATGGCTTTGGCAACCGCATCCTGACCATTGACGGCTTCACATACATCAAAGCCCATTTTTAAAAGCGGCGATCTCAGAACGATCCGATTGAACAGAACATCGTCTGCAATCAGAATTTTACGCTTTTTACCTTTGTAAGCAAGAATTTTTTTCGGCTTTCCAATGTTTGATATTGTTTTCCATGTAATTTCAGGAAGATAAATTTCAAACCAAAATACGCTGCCCTGATTCGGCACACTTCTGACCCATAATTCACCGCCCATGATTCGGACAAGTTTCTGACTGATGGCAAGCCCCAGCCCGGTGCCTTCGTTTTCAGTCTCTTTGTCGCGTATCTGATGAAACGGCAAAAAGATGTCTTCTGTTTTTTCATAAGGAATGCCGACGCCCGTGTCTTCAATTTCAAAAAGTATCCGACCTAACCCCCCGGCCCCCTTCCCTGCAAGGGAAGGGGGGGAACATCCTTGAGGAGATGGCGGCGACTCCCCTCTCCGCTTCGGAGAGGGTCCGGGGGAGAGGTTGACCCGCAGTTCAATTCCACCCTTTTGGGTAAATTTGACCGCATTTCCGAGCAGATTCAGCAATACCTGCCGCAGCCGCTTTTCATCGCCATAAACGCCTTCAGGCAGATCCGCAGATGGGGTGTATGTGAACCGGATTTCTTTTTTCTGCGCCCGAATCTGAATGATTTCAACGATTGAACTCAGGCATGAGAGAAGAGAAAAATCTGTCGGTTCCAATTCCATTTTATTGGCTTCTATTTTGGAAAGGTCTAAAATGTCATTAATCAGCAACAGCAGATGTCTGCCGCATTGATGAATGATTTCTATGCCTTTAAGCTGCTCTTCTGTCAGACTGTCATCGCGTCCTAAAATCTGAGTATATCCCAGTATGCCGTTAAGCGGCGTGCGAAGCTCATGGCTCATGTTGGCAAGAAATTCGCTTTTTGACCGATTGGCAGCATCCGCCGCTTCTTTGGCTCTTCTGAGTTTTTCTTCGGCTGTTTTTCGGGCAGTGATATCCTGCAACTGACCGATAAAATGAAGCGGTTTGTTCTGTTCATCACGCACAACCGATACGGCAAGCAGCCCCCAGATAATACGCCCATCTTTGCGGATATAACGCTTTTCCATATAAAAATACGGAATTTCTCCATCGCGCAGACGCCGCATATTGTCAGAATCAGCATCAGAATGATCCGGATGAATAACCTCATGAATGTCCATGGAAAGCAATTCCTGCTCCGAATAGCCGAAAATCTCGCAATAAGAGCGATTCACTTTGATAAACTGCCGATTCAATGACACAAGGCACATCCCGATAGCCGCCGTATCAAAAGCATTTTTGAACCTTTCATCGCTTTCCCGAAGCGCGTTCTCAGTCCGGATGCGCTGCGTTACATCCGACAGCGTGAGAAGCAGCCTGTTGATTGAGCCGCTATGGTCTTTGATGGGAATCAGACTCCAATCCCAATAGCTTATGCCGCGCTCAGGCTGTTTTGAATCTTCAAATTGCTTGGCATAAATAAAAAAAGGCTCGCCGCTTTCTACAACTTGTCGGAATATTTTTTCATTTTCCGCATTCGGAAACAACTCAAAATGATTTCTGCCCTGAAAAAAGGACGGTTCATGTCCGTCAGCTTTGGCATACGCATGGTTGACTTTGATGAAATCAAACTGAGAATTAAGATAAGCAAATAACACCGGCGTATTTTCAAAAATACCTTCAAGCAGTTGAGTGTTTTTATACAGTTTATGATAAAAGTCCTTTTCCCGGATATTGAACATCAGAAGCACAACCGCTCCGTTCAGAATTATCAGAATAATTGCAGCAAATACAAAAATAAATCCCTGATACTGCAGAGACGCAAATAACTCATCCGTATCGGTCTTTGCGATGATATACCAAGGCGAATCAGGTATTTTTCTGATATATGCCAAAACCCTGACGCCCCGATAATCATTCCCCTCAATAATGCCTTCCTGTCCCATAACCGCCCTGACCGCCGGAATATTTTCCTCACTGATTGACATACTGAAAGAGAGCGCGGCGCCGGCTTTATGCCTTAGTTCGTTCAGATACAACACTTTGTCGCCATCTCTGCGGACAAGCAATGTTTCAGATGTTCTGCTTGGCAATGCCCATGATTGAATCATCGGATAAAGAAATTCGTAAGGATCCGTTCTCAGAATAACAACTCCGACCGACTCGGTCTTTTCGTCCCGTTGAACAATCAACGGAGCAAATATGTCAATATATATCTTTTTTGACAAAGAGCAGATGAAAGAATCGCCGAATACGATTTCTCCGGTATTCATCGCTTTTTCAAAAAGCCGGAAAACCTGAGGACCAATCAGGATGCTGCTGTTATCGGTAGCCAGAATAACGTTTCCGGCATTATCCAGCATTGCAAGAGACTGATAACCGTAGCTTTGTTTTGTTATCTCCATACGGTTGAGCAGCCTGTCTCTGATCTGCTCTGTTTTTTCATTTCTGCATAACCATGCATCTGCAGATTCAAGAAACAGCAATTCCTTTGATATTACAGAAGCATCGCCGAGTCTTTCTCTGCGCCATCGGATGATTTGTTCCGCTTTAAGCTGCGCTACGGATCGCAGAACATCTTCGCTGTTATGGCGGATCTCTTTTTCATGGCTTCGGTAATACAGGATGCCGGACATGATGATTCCGGCGGATAAAACGAGAAATAGCGATATAAGTATCTTGAAAAACTTTGATTTTCCGGCTATATCGGCATCTGTATGAAAAGCGATCATTGCATACTATTCCCTCAGTCGTTTGAAAAACAGGTATACCCGGATTTGAATCGCCGTTACTTCAGCGTTTCCAAATACTTATCCCGACATTCTTTGCTACAGAAATAAAAGTCCTGCCCCCTGATATGAGCATAAACGCCATCCCGCTTAGGAAAATACGTTTCGCAACACGGGTCTTTGACCATCACATCCTCTATTTCTTCCTTATTGCCGTTTGAAATATGGATGGAAATATGCTTTGACAGCCAAGGCTTTACTATTCTGTATCCGAAAAAAAACGCCGTTCCGAAAAATAACAATTTCAAGAAAATCATCTGTATAAACTTACCTCATGCGGAGAATCATTATCGAATTGTTTCAACAATTCTGTCATTGTCTGCGTCAATACCGGGTGAATAAACTCAGGAGCTATATCACAGATCGGCGTTAATACAAAGCCTCTTTTGTGCATTCGGGGGTGCGGAATGGTCAACCCGGCTTCATCCATTGTCAAATCATCATAAAAAATAATGTCCATATCCAAGACCCGGGGACCGAATCGCACAGTCTCAACCCGCCCAGCTTGTTTTTCAATGGATTTCAAAGCTTTAAGCAATAGCAAGGGCGAAAGATCGGTTTCTGCTTTTACGGCGGCATTGATAAACCGGTCCTGATCCGCATAATCCACCGGATCGGTTTTATAAAAATGCGAACAGGCAAGAATGCTTACTCCGGATTTTTCCAGCAATTCAATGCCTTTTCTGCAATTGGAAAGCTTATCGCCCAGATTGGAGCCGATAGCAATATAAACCGTATGTGTCATCTGATGTTCCAATTCCATGCGTCTTGGCAGAGTTGTCCTTTGCATAAGATTCGGGCATTGCCTTCCAGAAACAGATCGTAAAACCGCCCGTCTTTTTCTTTGAAATGGACAAGAAGCGGCTGTCTGCTGGTGGGAATGACCTGAATCGGAGAAGATTGCTTTTCAAGATAAGCGGTGATGATTGCCGCAGCCACAGCGCCGGTGCCGCAAGCCAGCGTTTCATCTTCAACGCCCCGCTCATAAGTCCGATTGAAAATTACATTGTTCTTTTGATTGATAAAATTGACATTGATGCCTGCCGGTGCAAATGCGTTGTGATAGCGGATTTCTCTGCCGAGCCTTACAACGTCCGCAGTTTCAATATCATCAACTTTGACAACAAGATGGGGAACGCCGGTATTCACGCTGCTGAAAGACACCGCTTTGCTCTGAATCTCAATCATCTGATTGATCTCAATTTTTCCGGGATCAGTCATTTTAATTTTCACAGTATCGCCTGAAATTTCAGCAAAAATAATTCCCGCCCCTGTTTCAAAGGACATACTGCTTTCGGCAATTTTATTGAGATATGCAAACCGCGCCACGCATCTTGCGCCGTTTCCGCACATATCGGCTCTGCTGCCGTCAGCATTGAAAAACTGCCATCTGAAATCCGCCTTGTCGGAATTTTCTATCAGAAAAAGCCCATCCGCCCCGATGGACAGCCTTCTGTGACACAATCGCCTTGAAAATTCGGATAAATCCTGATGATTATCAACGATAAACGCCCGGTTATCAATGATAATAAAATCATTGCCCGCGCCGCTCATTTTGTAAAAAGGAATCGTATTCATATTGAAATTATAACAGGTTGAATTTTTACAGGCAAGAAAAATTACGATGAGTATGATGCTGCAAAATATGAGACCGGTTAAATTCAGGCATATCTCATAAAAATTTATGAAAAATTCCTTTGAAGACCGATCCCCGATAGGCTGAGTCGTCATCAGAACCGACTGCGCTCCGGCTGTGCGGAATGCTCGAACCAAGCAATTAATAAACTGAATTGAAAGCCAATAATGACAAATTAATAGCGCGGAGCTTACGGCTCCGTTTCGTTTTTTAAAATCAGGCTTGCGATACGGCAGACTTTGTGCTAAATACCGCGTATGAAACGAATCAATCCGAAAAGCCATGATTCACTGATCAAGTGGCTGATTACATCATTCACAGAGGAATTTTTTGCCCATTATTTTCCCGGAATCAGAATCGGACAGTACAGCTTCATTGACAAGGAATTCATCAGAAAATACGAAGCACTGAAAGAAAGTCTGAAAGGTGATCTGTTCCTGCTTATGGAAGTTGAGATTGACGGTGAATTTCAGGAAATCGCGATTCAGATCGAACATCAGAGTGAGCGGGAAGATGTTTCGGAGCGGGTTTTTGAGTATCTGTGTTATGTCTGGCTGCTGAAAAAGAAACCGGTCTGGAGTATGGTCATCTATACAGATGAAACTGTCTGGAAAAAGCAGGTTTCCGATAAATTCCGGTATGCTTTCGTTCCTGAGCAGCAGAAACAGTTCTTCCGTTTCAGTGTGATAAAGGTGAAGGCTGAGAAAAGCGGCGACCTGATAAAAAAACATTCCCTGCTCTGCAAACTGCTTGCATTGAAGGCAAATGATGAGGGAACCGATCCCGGAAAGCTGATTTATGAGATTTATCACGCCGCAGCCCGGCTGAAAGCTCATCTGACTGCCGATCAGTTGTTACTGATTAATCAGTGGGTCGGATTTTATAAGAAAGTACCTGAAAAAACTCTTGAGAAGATTAAAAAGGAGGTCGGTATGGAACTTGTCGAAACAACTATCAGTGAGCATATTTTCAATCTCGGTAAAGTCGAAGGCAAAGTCGAAGGCAAAGTCGAAGGCAAAGTCGAAGGCATTATTGAAGGACAGCTCTCTGTTCTGGAAAATCTTTTCCGACAGGGCGTTCTGTCAGAAGAACAGATGAAATACATGACCGAGCCTCTCCGGCAGCAACTGAACGAACTGACAGAAAAACAAAGCCTGACCGAACCTGCAATGCACTGATCTGATAGGAAAACATTATCCTGCTGTATAGTTTGTCGGCATTGGAAGCCTATTAGTGTTCCGTTCCGTTTTTTCAAATCAGGACTTGTGATATGGCGGATAATCTGCTATGAAAAAGAAACCCACATGCTTTCAGAAATGCTAAATTTAAGGACCAAGTTCTGGTGAAAAATTTCTCTGATATTACAGCAGTAATTTTAGCTGGCGGCTTCGGAACACGTTTACGTTCCGTAGTTCCGGATCGTCCGAAAGTATT
>Ga0316610_1000446_pt1 | contig 10090 bp, 18 predicted proteins | sample MIS2017111B_MG_FD_207677 | JGI IMG/M metagenome (GOLD analysis project Ga0316610, IMG submission 207677) | Microbial mat bacterial communities from Middle Island sinkhole, Lake Huron, Michigan, United States - MIS.2017.111B | ecosystem: Environmental > Aquatic > Freshwater > Lake > Sediment... | reverse complement strand
GTAAGTACAAGAAGCGGCTACAACGAATTGTAAGCAAAAAAAAATCTAACCTTTTGCGCATTGGTGAAGATTTTTTTTTTTGGGAAATCCGGTAATATATTGTATAATTGCAATATATTACCCCCACCGGAAGAAAAAAAAAACACCATACTGTTAATTATAGGACACTTATACACATACGGTTTGCGAAAGCCCATTTTTGCAAATCGACTTCAAAGTATTGCAATTAAGCTGATTAGCCTAATATTTGTATTTTTTTGGTTTTTTTCTGAAAAATGACAAGAATTGAAACGAAAACTACTCCCCTACCTAAAATATACCAAGCTGCTTACTCATGGCGGCTATCAGCTTGTTTTTCAGCTCATCAACCTGCTGACGAAGGGTTTGGTTTTCCTTTTCAGAAGCTTCTATTTTTTCTTTGAGAATATCTATTTCAGTAGTTTTATTATTCTCATCTATAACGAAAAGACTAATATCATGCCCGGTAACTTCACACACTTTCATAATAAAACCAATCGTAATAGTAGCCTTTCCAGCCATAATTAAGCCAATATAAGAGCGGGAATAACCTAATTTTTCAGCAATTTGCATCTGTGTTCCTAATTTTTGCAACACAAATTTAACATTTTCATGTGAAAATTTCATAATTAATATACTGATTTAGAAAAGAATAAAAAAAAGTTAAAAAAAAGTGTTATTTTTTTGCTGTTTTATTTGGCAAATACAAAACAATTGTTTTATATTTGCATAGGAATTAACAAAACAAAAACGTAATATAATATGACAAAAATACAAATATTTTTAGAAAAGCACAAAATAAGTGTATATTCTTTACACGCAAAAATAGCGGAAAAAGAACAAATCACTTATCCGGCTGTTCGTATGGTTGTTGTTGGAAGTCGCATTCCGAGCGTCATAATGGCAATGCAAATTGCCGATGCGCTCAACGAATTACAAGCAGAAGAAAAAGTTTCTGTATATACATTTTGGGAAGGGGAACACCGCTCAAAAAAGTTCTCAGGGCGGGGAATAGCTACAATAGGAGTCATCGCACTCTTTATCATCGCATTCCTTCGCCTGCACTTCACCAATGAAAACGGCAGTACAATCATCACCCTCGAACCGCGCTTCAGCCCCACAATAGAATGGTGCGAAAACGGTTGGGAGTTACATTTGCAAAATTCAGCAGCCCATTACAGTATGTTTTATATTGCCGATATTCAAGAGGTTGAATTTATGGCTGTTGAAAAATAATTAAAAGATAGCTTGCCGAATGGCATGTTATCTTTCAAGAAAAAACAGCCATAACATGCCGAAGCGAAGAAAATTAAAAACCGCAAATTTGCTGTATAAAAAAAAATATTTAATTAATACCAAAATAATAGAACCATGGCATACAATAATATTCAATATTGCTCCATTCTTAAAAACAAACTTTTAGCAAAAGGTTACAAAGTAATGGCTGTAGAAAACGTAGTGCCGGAAGGCAATTACGTAGCATACATTAATACGAAAAACCTCTACAACGATGAACATATTCTTGCAGATATGTTAGCATTAGGAAGAAACTATCAAGAGGCGCATAAAACAATAACTGAACTTTCAGAAGCGGTATATATAGAAAGAATAGAAATACGCTTCGATCAAAAAACCACAAGCTATGCACAATACCGAAACCTTCTGGAAGCAGCAAAAAAAATAATAGGTTCCGAAAGTTTCAACATACTTAATATAGCAGTGGACACCACCGGCAGAGGCGAAGTAATATTTGAGCTCCCCTCAATACCGGCGAAAAAAGACTTCCTGAAATACCTTGAGGAAGAAGCCCCGCAAGCCGCACCGGAAGTAATATAATTATGTGCACCGAAAGCCCCCACCGGATTACAGCTTATATCCGGTTCTCGGTAGAAAGGTTGCAGAAAGCCGACTACCAACTACCTCCGCAGGAGGTACTTAACATCATCAAGAAAATTAACCAAAAAGCAGAAAGAGAAGTTTTCACAATACAAGAAACGGAAACAGAAACCACCGTTTCTTATGAAAATGAAACAATTACAGTACATAACAGCAGCCAATTCAAAGGCTGGTATATCTGTAATTTTCTGTATGAAACTATTAAGAACGTAATAAATTTTACGAAAAAAATAATATGAAAATGGAAACAGTATTATTAGAATTTCAATCCGAAAAAATTCAATCTCTTGAATACAAAATAAGTCAAGAGCTTGAAACCGAAGTTAAGAAAATAATTGAAAAACACTCCCCGGTACAAGTAGGGAACATCGTAGAAAGTTATTGGGGCATGGAAAAAACAACCATGAAAATAACCCAAGTACAACTTCTCGCAGCTTGGAACAGCACAGAAAAAGGCGACGCCCTATCATTTCACTACTCAGGAATTGCTTGCATGAAAAATGGCAAGCCAATACCCGAAAGAAAAGAGCAGCCGATTTTAAGTTTTAGTTTTAATGGTATTCGCTATAACACACCGGGTTACAGCCGTATTAAGTTTTCAACCCCGAAAATCAGACAATTATGGGAATAATAGCCACAATACGCTGGAGCAACGCTGAAAAAAGCCTCCGCAAGAAAATCCGCGAGAGCAAAGGGCAATTAGGCTTAATCACCTTCGAACTCCTCCCCCTACTCGACCGCATCACAGCCGGAGAACGCAGCGAGGAATTATTTCATGAAATAAGAAGAGCCACAAGAAGTTAAACCCCAACCCTGCCAGCCTTTTAAAGGCTGGCAGGGTTAAAAAAAGGAAAATGCAATACACCAACTATTACATAAAGCTTTTTGCACACAACGCAATACTTCCGAAGCTGAAAAAACCGCTTACAGTGCAAGAGCTGACGAAAAAATTCAAATTAGCAGAAAGTACAAACCTTATTTCCTTAGCATTAGAATACTTAGTAGAAACCGGAAAAATAGAAGAAGAAAATGGGAAATTCAAAAACAAAAATACACAACCGACAGCCGCGCCAATACACACCGCCACCGCCGATGCGCGAGCCGGAAAACGAAACACCGACAGAAAAAAGAAAAAATGAAACGCCACCACAAGCACCTACATGGGGAGTATTTTGGAGTTGGTTTGGGAAAATGTTAAGAAAAAAACCGCTGCGTTTCATTCTTATTTTCTTAATTATTAGCTTGATATACCAGTTCATTTTTTTCGCAATTCTGATTGGAATAGTTTCCATTATAATTGTAACCGTAAAAACATTTCTACCATGAAAAAGACATTTTGGGAGCGCATTGCGCAAGGGTTCATGATTATTACGCTCACCGTTCTGGCGGTGAGCGGCTGGGTTGCTCAGTTTTCAACGAAAAGCGACCTGTCAGAAACCCTTATGCAGCTTGACAGCGCACTCGCCCTTAACGAAAAATACGACAGCGCACTACAGCAAGCAGATAGAGAAAAGTGGTCGTTATATTATCTATACAAGAGCATTGATAGTGCCTACTATACGTACATTTCCGCCGGAGAAGTAAGCGCAACTCCTTACACACCGCCAACGGTACGCAGAGGGAACACCTCCTCCACCACCGCAGCTACATCGGAACCGGTGCAAGAAGAAACAGCCCTTGAAAAATTCGTATCTACTGACGGCTACGGCAGTTACGACACCTACCACGCGGGATACCGCGAACAGTACGAAAGTATGCCATTCAAGCAGGCGGTACGTAACGAATTTCAAGTCCTATGGGCTTGGAAAAATGACCACCTCAATATGGGCGAGTACGCAGCCGATTTCGTTGGTTGGGTGTTCGGAGAAGAAGAAGAAAAATAATTTTCAAGACGGGAAATCCCGTCTTGAAATAAATCTGAAATTATGGAAAAAGTAAAAAAAGAATTTCGCGCCTACGTGAAAGATTACGATGGCACACAATATATGCTCACGAAAGAGCCTTATTGTGAGCTTGCCGAAGAAAATCATTTCTACGGTGCCGACCTCACCAATGATTATCCTTGTATTGCAGAAGTTATCGCCGTAATGCAATTGGTATGCACATGGCGAGAACAAAAAATATACGAAGAAGATTTTTTCTTACATGAGGAAGAAACATACGTAATTCGTTACAATATTAACAGTTACGATGCATTCAACATGAAAAAGAAACAGTTTACCGACCTCAAATTTTTTCTTAATGATAATTTTAAGGTGGTTGGAAACACTTGCGAAAAGATAAACACCGTAATAGCTTATATTAATTAACACCCAAAAAAAACTATGCCAAACTTTAAAATTATATTTGAACGTTTCGAAAAAAGAGTGTATAACGCTTTTGTTGATGCTGATGATGAATATGAAGCGAAAGAACTTTTCAACGACTCTCCTTTCAATTATACCGATGATGATGGAGAAATAGAAGAACACTATCAAGTCGAATTTAGAAAAATTACAGAAATTACAGAAAACGATTAATGTAAAACCAACCCCGCCAGCCTTCAAAAGGCTGGCAGGGTTAAAAACCACGTCTTGAAATAAATCTGAAATTATGGAACGTCCAAAAAATAGACAAGAATGGTTGAACGCCTACAATATAATTTGTTCGAAAAAAGAAGAGTTGAAATTTGAAATTGCTCAAAAAAATGGGATAAACCTTAACAATGAAGATGAAGAAGGTTTGATCGAAACATCTATAAATGCTTATATTTTTTTGTACAAAAAATATATTGACGAAAATTATCCTGAATTAATGTAAACCCAACCCTGCCAGCCTTCAAAAGGCTGGCAGGGTTAAAAACCAAAATTGAAAATGGCACAGGAAAAAAAATATACGATTAAGACTTTCACGGATGAGGAAAGAAATCTAATAGAAAACACAGTTTTTTCAGCAACCGGCATGGCAGCAACTACACCCGGCTTCCTGAAATTTTTTCAAATTTTCAATATTCTTTCCAAGCAATTGGAAGAAGAAAAAAAGAAAACCAAGCAACTATGGGCGGAAAATACGCAGCTTGCGAAATATGCCCAAACACTTGAAAATCAGATTGGCGACTACAATCGACAACCTGTCGCCACAAAGTCGCCTGCTGGAGACAAGCCGGAGACAACTGTCGAAAAGCCGGAAACAGCCGCACCCCCTACCGATATTTCAGGCGACATTTCCGTATCCTTAAAAGATATGTGGCTGAAAAACAAGAAGAACGCTTATTTGCTTTTTGTGGTAGGTTTCGTTTTTTTATTTTTTCTAATAAGTAGAATAGGTGAAAATGAAACAATTACAACCACCACCGCCACCACTACTGCTACAGCCGCACCCCCTACCGATACCGTTTTTTCTACTTCTCTGGACGTAGAAAAGGCAATTCGCGAAATGCAAAATACCCTCCACGCCATCAATAGCACCAGCGGAGAGTAATAAATAATTGAAACATCTGAAAATCAACAAAAACCGCTACCAAAAAGTAGCGGTGCGGGATTTCCTTTTTTCAGTCCGAAAAAAAAAGAAATTTTGCATATTCCAAAAAATAAAAAAGGAGAGAAAATGGAAACACTAAAAATACTCAACCAGTGCATAGGTAGGATTAAGAATTACCTATCCGATACCGGAGTGGAACAATATAAGGAACTACTCACCGCCTTCAACTCTCACGTGAGAGAGCTACATGAAAAGATGAACCCAAAAGATGCGTGGATGGAAAATTCAGAAGAATTCCGCAACGCATTCGACATCTGGTCGCGTGCCATAAGCCCCGAAAAAGCCCTTAATGAAGGTAGAAGACTTGCCGTATTGGCAGAAATACGCGAGCTAAGCCCCAATGTAGAAATAGCTACGAAACTATTATTGAACGCCGCCAAAAGCGGTACAATGAAATTTTCAGAAGCCATTAAGTACCTCAACATACCGGCAGCCGCCGCCGCCGCAGAACATAAAAAAGAAAAAACAGAAACACAAATTATAGATTTTCAGGAAATAGAAAAAAAGTATAACATAAAAATATTAGAAAAAAGCAACGATAAAATAGTGGTGAAAGGGCAATTAAGCCCATTCAAATATGCCCAAATGGAAAAAGAAACAAAACGTAAAATAATCATTAACAGTTGATTATGGCAGCCGACATACTACAATACCTCATATCAGAAGATAGTCTTATTTTCGACTATCCGAAGTTCACGAAAGATTTCACAGACCGCTACCCAATTAATTCCAGTCAAGACGATAGGAAGAGCTACATCAGGCGTGCTGTTGAACGCTTGAAAGCTAATTTTCAGAGTACGAAACAATTGGAGTTTGAGTTAATTACGAAATATCCGAGCCAAGAATACCTTATGCAGGCTGTTCTGTCGGAAGAGAACGGTACAAGCAACCCACTGGAACAGCTTGACCGCTTTCTTACGCACAATTATGCCGGATTGTATTATGATGAAATATTAGATGCCAATTTCTATATGAAGGGCGGAGAAACTATTGAGCTTGATATTAAGTCAATGTTTCTTCGGTTGGTAGAAGAAGAAATTAAGATTTCTGAAATTACGGTCCGCCGCTTTCTTGAAAGTAAGGAAAGAATACATTTTTATAATCCGATCAAGGATTTTTTTAACAACCTACCGAAACCGGCTGACAATATAGACTATATTAGAAAATTCATTAACCTATTCGATATTCGCGAGCATATTGAAGGTGTGAGTATGAAAGAGTATAGCTATAATATGCTGAAAAAATACTTCATTCGCACCCTCTCCCAGCTTTTCGGCAAGGGCATGCAGAACATCAATAAGCTCTCATTATGCCTTGTGTCGCCACGCGGCTCCGGTAAAACTACTTTCGTGAAAGAAAAAATGTTTCCGGCAGCGTTGGTATCGGAACAGAACCAGAACAAGTTCTTCACCGACTCGTTCAATATTGATATTAAGGATACAAACAGCAAGGAAGCTATGTGTTCTAATTGGATAATATTTCTGGACGAGTTCAATTTTTTCGCGAACCAGAAACATAATGTTTCCCGAAAAGAGCTTAACGACTTCAAGAAATTCACCGGAAATACGAACTTCGACATCGTAAGGTACGGCGACAAGCGGTCGCCCAAAAGAATATCGTCTTTCATATTTTGCGTGAATCCCGATACGTTCAATGGTCTTCCGGTGGAGTCATTAATCAATCGTTTTTTCTTCTTAGATTTTCTTAATGGTGAAGGCAACCGCCTACCATTCGAGCAGTGGAATGAAGCCGATACGCTGGCGATGTGGTCGCAAATATATACAATCTACAAGCAAGGCGCAACCGGACAGCTTACAGTAGAAGAAGAAAACCAGCACAGAAAAATAATGAATTACTACATGATGCAGAATGATTATAGCTTGGTTACAATTATAGACACTTGCATTAAGGTAGGAACCGAAACAACCGGAAAAAATTACACCCCTACTGAGGTACTTAATATCATGTTAAGTTCAACGAAAGTCCCTGAAAACGTGAAAGTAGAACTTCAAAAAATGGGTAACACAGGCTTAGGCAGAAAAATATTGAAAATACTAAGGGAAAAGGTGCCCGGCTTCAAAAGAATTACCGACCACACAAAAAGTTCTCATTCAGCTTATCGCTTAATTGTTGAATTGTAAAATACGGTGTTTCTTTTTTTTCGAAAAAACGCCTCTCTTTTTTTTTCCTATAATAAGGTATTTTTTTTTATAATTATTATTTTTTTTTACGCGTAAAAATAAAAAATTAATTACGCAATTACGCAGTAATTGATTTTCAAATATTTAGAAACTCATAAGTTACGCAACAACTACGCAACAACTACGCAACAACTACGCAAAACCTGCGTAGTTGTTGCGTAACTTATGGTTTTTTTAGTTCTTTCAATATCAAGTACATGAGTTTTTTTCTGCGTAGTTGTTGCGTAACTTATTTTTTACTTAAATTGTTGATTAATAGTATAGTTACAATGTTTTGCGTAACTTATGAGTTTTTTTTTCAAAAATCTTAAAAAATGGAAAATTTCAAAAAAACACACTTAACGAAAATTGTAAAACAACTACGCGAAGATTACGGTATCGCACCACTTGCAGAGGAAATTAATACCGGAATTTATTTCGAAAATAAAGAGGTTGAGGAAATTGTAATTGGCAAGCTCATGTTGGAGCCCGATTCGCTCTGGGAGGTTTCTGATATTCTTACAGAAGAAATGTTTTCGGAGGTGCGCACCCGAAAAACGTATGCAGCTATCACCGTGCTGGCTAAGGAGAATAGACCTTACGATATTATCAGCGTAATACACTATTTGCGCCTTCACGAAGTTAATTCTTTCGGTTCCGATACTTTCGATGCTTCTTATGTAGCCGGACTCACCACACGAATAGCCAGCTCCCGCAACCTTATGCACGATGCCATGATTATTGTTCAGCTCTTCGCAGCCAAGCATGGTGTTGCAATGGCACAGACCGCTATAGAAATATTCAAGACAGGAGACGCCGCCGAAGGTTTCGAGTACATGGAACAGAAGATGTTCGATATTCAGAACATCTACAATCAGAATTACGAAATTACTAATACCGCAATATTAGGGAATGACGTAATTGATAGTTATTTGAAAACCTTACAATTGAAGCAAAAAGGCATTCAGCCCGGCGTGTCGTTCGGATATGATGCGATGGACAATGCCTTCGGTAGAATTCAGAGCGATGACCTTGTAATTATCGCTGCCCGCCCCTCCATGGGAAAAACTTCGCTTGCCTTGTGCATGATGCTCAACCTTGCTGAACAAGGCTTTGCAAGCGCGTTTTTTTCTATTGAAAGCTCAAAAAACCAAATCACAACGAAAATTGGTTCTGTAAAATTGAAAGTTCCTTATTCCGATATTTCAGAAGCGAAAATTGATGATGAAGAAAAATACAATCAGTTTCTGGAAGGCTCTTGGGCAGAAGTTCCTATCTATATAGACGACTCCGCCCCACTCACTCCGGCACGCATGGAAGCGAAGATACGCCGCTTCATAATGCTATATAACATTAAGATAGTGTTCATTGACTATATTCAGAAAATGCACTCAGACGTTGCAGCTTTTTCTCGCAACGATGAAATAGGGCTGATTACCGGAGCCCTCAAACGTATCAATAAGAAATATGCTATTCCGGTAGTAGCACTCGCCCAACTCAACAGAGGTAACGAAGCCCGAAGCGACACACGCCCCAAGCTAAGCGACCTGCGCTCTTCCGGCGAAATAGAACAGGACGCCGACAAGGTTATTTTCATACATCGTGAGGCATATTACGATATTGATATGAAAACGAACCAACGTATTCAAGACGTAGAATTGATATGTGAAAAAAACAGAAACGGTGCCACCGGCAATGTTTTCATGAAATTCGACAGCCTTATAACGACTTTCTTGCAAGAAAATCAAGTAGGAGAATTGCCGTTTTAAGGAATAAGTAATAAGTAATAGTGAATAATTAAAAAAAATACGAAAATGGACTTAAAAAAAATTTACACCGAAATCTATCAGATTGATAAACCACTGAAATTTTGGGAAGAAGACTTTAATAATCACATGTTTACGATTGATTATTCCGATTTTTCGCAAATATATATAGGGATAGAAAAAAATAATCGTAACATAATTTTTCAGCTTTCCATAAAACCAAAAATTATTATTGAGGTTGATACTCAAAATTTATACAAAGAAGTCGTAAATACCTTAGAATTAATAAGCTACCCCCAACGAAAAGAAGGAGAAAAAACATATACAACTCGCTTCGTAACTTATGTGATTAATAGCTTCAATGACGGGGATATAGGTTTTCATATTACGACAGGAAACATCATTATTCGCTCAAAAAATTTCCCCGAAAATACCTATAAGTTGTTGAAAATTGATGGATTAATAGAAGAAGTGGAAAAACGCGTAATAGAATATCAATTATGAAAATCGCCATCGCAACACTCCGCAAGGAATTAGAAAGCCAGCAAAAAGACTTGCAACTCAACGAATTAATGTTGAAAGAAAATTCTAATTCCGAAGAAATGAAACAGCTTTTCAGGGTAGATATTGAAAAGAATAAAAAAGCAATAGAAAGCCTGCGCAAGGCGATTGCGAAGCTAAAAACTTATTGAAAATGGGACAAAAATTAGT
>Ga0316610_1000445_pt1 | contig 10096 bp, 8 predicted proteins | sample MIS2017111B_MG_FD_207677 | JGI IMG/M metagenome (GOLD analysis project Ga0316610, IMG submission 207677) | Microbial mat bacterial communities from Middle Island sinkhole, Lake Huron, Michigan, United States - MIS.2017.111B | ecosystem: Environmental > Aquatic > Freshwater > Lake > Sediment... | reverse complement strand
CGCTCAAGCATCGCTTCTGTCCTTTTTGTGGTTCTCCCTATAAGTCTAAACTGATTTCTCAAAACTCCTCTGGGTAACGCTTTTAAGCCTATCTTGCAGGTTTTTACACGTATCCTGTAGCTATCCCGATTAAAGGCGCATTTAACAGCGCTGGGTTAAATGGCACATTTACGAATCAAGGGATGGTCACTGCTTCAGTTACCAATGCTTCTATCCAAAATGTCTTGGGAGAAGAAGGGCAAGCAAGGCTGAAGAAAACCCTCGAAGAGATGATGCTCAATGCTCAGAATGTCGGACAGCTATCTCTAAATACAACTACAGGTGCTCAAACCAATGCCGCTATCGCTAGTACTGCCCAACAAATTGCGGCTAACTCAGTCAGTTTTGCTCAGAGTGCATTTTCTAGCGCTCAACAGGTAGATCTGCTATCACAGCAAGCACAAGGAGCCGTAGCTACACAGGATGTACTGAAAATTGTGGCTCAACAAAATTCGGGCAATTCGGCAATTCTCTCGAATATTGCTTCCCAGTTTGGCAACAATGCCAATCAGCTTGGTAATGTTGCCAATCAAATTGGCGTGCTATCCGACCAGAATGCTCAAGTCGCCGAACAAAATAGCCAACGCACGCAGATCGAGGCGCAGCAACTTGCTTTGCAAGTACAGCAAACTCAGCAAGGTGCAACCTCCCTGCTCAATCTTGACCAGATTAATACCGCCCTCAAAGGCGATCGCTATTCCTGTGAGTCGTTATTTCTAGGCGATCGCTTCACAATTATTGGTCTTTGCGATCACCGATAAATAACTTCTCGGAACTCAACAACGAAGCCAACCATTTTGCTTGCTTAATTCCAGATAGAAATAGATAACTTTAACGGGCGTATCGCTTTGACATAACGCTTGAGTTCACTAGCAGACTACAAGCGAATCGGAAAGCATTATTATGTGCAACGATTTTTTACCTATTTGTATTTTTACAACACTCCATATCATAATTGTTGACTAAATAATTCATTGCATAATATTTGTTCAACTTCTAAATCTAATTCTTCAATTTTTTCGATATACAAGGATATTTTGAATATTAGAGTTTCTAGCTCTAATAACTTTTCAACTTCAAGAGCTTTTCTATAGTATTGGAAAGAATGCATTTTCAGCCATTCTTTCAAAACGTTATACCCAGATATTTCAAAATTGATAACATCTGAAGCAATGTCTGTATATTGTTTTACTATTTCTCCAGAGTCATCTTTTAAAATTATTGCATGTTCCTCAAAACTATAATTATGATACAGTAAGGCGATTTCTCCGATTGCAACGTCAGGAATTATGTAATCTGATTTTTCAATATTTGCAAGAGTTTTTCCAAATTCTGAAACGCTGACAAACAATAACTTATCTTTTGTGATAGGGATTTTTGGCCAGTTTCCAGCTACACAAAATAAAGCTCCTTTAAAAGAAGTTAGGTAGAGGTTAGAACTTAATAATGCATAACAGTAGAATGTCAAACGTGTAATAACCTCATCTTGAGGTAAATCAAATTCATCAGATAATAAACTAACAAGATCTGGGTTGACATTATTTTGATTTACACTGTTCCATTCACCAAGTCGTGTTTTATACTCAGGGAAAAAGTTGCAAAATACTCGTGCATTGCCGCGTTTGCTTAAATCATTGTCAGGAAGTTTCCAGCAAAAAGATGAAAACTTGTGAAGATTATCACCAAGGTCTTGAGGAGCAGGAGAAACTATAAAACCAAAAACTCTCTCATCTGAGTAAGCTGCCCGCACTTCTGGACGATCTCTGGTTCCACCACCACCTAATTGTTGTAATTCAGTTAATAAATCATCGTTAAGAATTACGCTTGTCTCTAGAAATGGTCTATATGAGTAGCTAGTAATATTATTAGTATTCGCGGCTAACCCAAGCTTTGATTTAATTCCATCAGTTATTTTTGACTTACTTGGAATTTTACGTTGACCGTTATACCATTTTGATTTAATAGCTTCAAAATCGTTTTCAGATTTAGAAATAAACTTTGATCTCCTCTTTAATTGACCAGAAGAGGCATGGACTAATAAGTGCGTTGGAGCTAATTTTAAGCCTGAGCAATGTCTAAGAAAGATTCCTTCATTATTTGAATCTGTAAGCGGCCAGAATAAACTGTACTCTTCTTTATTAAACTCCATTTTAGGCTTTAAAGAATAATCATCTTGATCAAGTTCAATTTCTTCCCAATCATCTAAATTAATTTCTACTCGATTTAAAAAATCAATTTTATCAACTTTAGATAAATGAGTAATTGAATTATAATTAATTAAAGCAGGCAAAGAGTTTTCTTCTTTAAAAGTGGCTGCAAGAATTAATCGCCCTTGTTGAGTGTCAAACAGATTAATATCTCTCGTTCCAGTTCTAAGGTCGCTGTCAAAGTCTAAAACCCAGATTTCGTTGAATTTTTCTATGAGGTATTTTCGAGCGAATTTGTATGATGGGTGTTTCGAGAAACTAGAGGGGAGGATTAAAACGAAAATAGATGGTGTACTTTTTAATGTCTTATCTGTTGTCCATCTTAAGAACTTAACAAATTCATTTTTTAATTGCTTTTGTGTATTTTGCCTTGAGGTTCTATTATTAGCATCAGGTCTAAAATTATCAATAAGTGCTTTAATTATTTCTCCTTCATTTTGAACTTGGGAAATTGAATCTGACGAAGGAGGATTACCAATAATTAATGTTAAAGGAGGTGTTGCTAAATTGTAGGCTTCTTCTTGCTCTTTCACTAGGATTTTACTCAAATCATTACTATCTTGTGAATTAGGTTCATGGTCTAATTCAAATAGCGTGTCACTTAACGTATTTGTAAGTTTGATTTGGATATTTTCAGGATAAACATCATTAATAATGCTCATTCTATAATGGGCTAAAGCATAGGGTGCAGGGAGAATTTCAAAGCCAATCAATTCAACTTTATCATTTGGAATTATTACATTCAAAATTGCCTCAATGAATGTTCCTGTCCCACAACAAGGATCGATTATTTTATTTCCAATAGTATTGATATCAATATTATGCATTGATGTTTCAATTAATTTCTTGGCGAATCTTACTGTGTAAAATGCTAAAAATCTAGGAGTATAAAAAGCACCATAGTCAAAGCGAGTCTCAGGATCATACTTTGATAAAAACATCTCATAAAGTTGATGAAAGTCAGGAGCCTCTACTTGATTTTCAGAAAGTTTTATATGAGCCAATAATCTCCTTAAATCGTCATACCATAATCCAAGCCTACTTAAGACGGAATTTAATTCTGTCTCTAGCCCCTTAACTAAGGTTTTAAACGGGATTAATTTATTAGTGTATTTTTCATCCAATGCAGAAAACCAAAATTCATGAATTCGATCATATTTAATTTTAGGTGTTTCTAAATCAGAATTGATTATTCTATGGGCATAGAGCAAGCCAAAAGTTAATACTTGAGAAATAAAACTTGAAAAGTTTGATGCTTCACCTAAATTTTTGTCATGGTTTAATGCTGCTGTTTCTTTTAGTTCTCTTAGTAAACGAACAGTATTTAGTTCGATTTGGTTTTCTGTTTCGTCTTCTTCTAAATCCAGAAATTCATGTATTTCAGAAGTTAAAAGTTTTGCTCTTTTAGCAACCTCTTTTACAAGTTGGTTTTCAGAGATTGTACGATGACCTATTTGCCCAAAAAAAGTTAAAAAAAGTGTTTCTAATTCTGAGTTTGGAGCTAAATTATTCCAATTAATTGGTTTTTGACATGCTGAATAATGAACCTCCTCACCATTAGGCTTAAAAAGAATAAAGTCTATACCATCAGTTAAAAGAACAGGATTTCCAAGGGTCAAATACTTTTCTACTTGTTTTCTATAAGTTTCTTTATTTATTTCGTTTTGACTATCAAAACCTTTGGCTTCAACATATCCATAGACTCCCATTGAATCTTCGTTATGAAACCTCCAGTCAGGTCGTCCAAGTTTATTTTGATTTTTTGGTTCGGGAATCGTTACAATTTTTGAATCTATTTCACGGGCTATATTTTTAAAAAAATTATCTAAGCTAGTTCTGAAAGATAACTCTGCTGTAGTTTCCCCAGATTGACTAGCCAAAACTTCCTGATGTAGCTCTGACAAATAATTGTTTAAGGTTTGGTTGAAATTCATTTTAATGCCTTTACTAATTCTTTACCTATTGCGAATGCTAGATTCACAGGAACAGCGTTACCGATTTGTCTTGCTATATCAACTTTATTTCCAACAAATTCAAAATCACTTGGAAAAGTTTGAAGGAGTGCACCCTCTCTTAAAGATATAGTTCTATTTTGTTCTGGATGTCCAAACATGCCTCTAGTGAAGCTATCGAAGCGAGCCGTTATTGTTGGCGCTACATCATCCCATTTCATTCTGCCATAAACATTACGGTGACCAATTTTATCAGCCCCCACTTTATGGCAATCGGCAAGAAGATATTCAGGTAAAAAAGCCATTCCTTGACCTTCCTTTACATATTTAATTCTTTTGATATTGATATCAGATAGTTTATCACTTCTATGATGCTTGATATTTGGATGTTCTTTGCCATTTTCTGGAGGAGCAGGTAAATGAGCAATTGTATCTCGAACACTTATTTTTTTTTCACTTGGTATTGGATAAGAAAATTTTAATGGTGAGGATGATTTCTTTTCGCCAATTATTATTATTCTTTTCCTTCTCTGTGGAACTCCATATTCTTGTGCATCTAATATGTTTTTGTGAATATGATATCCATTCTTTTCTGCATGGACTAAGGCATCTTCAAGTATTTTTTTCCCTCGGTTTCCATTTATTCCAAGTACATTTTCTAAAAGAAAGAATTTAGGAGATAATGCTATCATTTTTTCTATAAAGACGAACACAAAGTTGTTACGATCATCTTCATCAGCCCCTATTCTTTGAATGGAAAACCCTTGGCAAGGTGGTCCTCCAGCAAATAAAGATAATTCACCCTTTTTAATATCAAGAGATTCCATTATTTCTTCTGGATCAAACTCTCTAATATCTTGTTGTTGAATTTTATGATTAAAGTATTTTCTGTTAAGTAGCTGAGTTTTTACAGCGTGCTTATCTATATCAAAACTATATAGAATGTCAAAACCAGCTTTAGACAACCCTAAACTTAATCCTCCTGCACCAGAGAAACTATCAATACAAGTAAATCTCATAATGATATTGCTCCTGAAATTAACTGGCTCACAAATGAGCTTTTGACAGGATTAGTTATAGATTCAATGCGGTAATCATCCGATTCTGATACATTCGCAAATGCTCTTAGAATTTGAGTGGCTACAGCCATTGATAATAAGGGGGGGACTGATTCACCTATTTGTTTAAAGCAATCATCCAAAGAACCTTGAAATTCATATGAGTCTGGAAAACTTTGAATTCTTGCGGCTTCTCTAATAGTTAACCCTCTATTTTGCTCGGGATGAGTAAATCTACCACTTGCTGGATTTCTAGAATATTGCGTTAATGTAACAGAAGGCTTATCCCAATATAATCTTCCGTAAACATCAGAAAAACCATTCACCTTATCTAGACATTTAGGACCAATACCTGAAGGTCTCTTTCCACCATCTTTTGGAATCTGCGAGATTGTTTCTATTGTACTGGCTTTATGTTTTGCACTTTTATGAAATTTATCATTATGTGCTACCTCACCAGCAGCAACTTTAGGTAAATCTGAAATAGCGTCTCGTACTGTTTTGAATTGTTTTTTTTCAAGAATTGGCAGAGGAAATTCAAAGTCCATTTTTGAGGCAATTATAATAGCTCTATATCTGGCTTGGGGTACTCCAAATGATGCAGAATTATATATTGTTTGCTTTACATTATAATCGTTGTCTTCTAAAATCCTTCTAGCTTCATCATAATGTTCCCAATATTTTTTACCTAAAATTTCAGGGACATTTTCCATTACAATAAAGTCTGGATTTAGCTTTATCGCAGTATCGGTAAAAGCACCAATAAGAGTGTTTCTTTCATCATCTTTGTCCCAATTTTTTTTTCGATGCGCTGAAAAGCCCTGACATGGAGCGCAACCGATTATTACTAAAGGACGAATTTTTATTTCAGCCAAATTAAATTCTTCTCGTATTAACTTGACTCCATCTGCGTTGCATAATTCTTTTATATCCTTGTTTAATGTTTTGCATTTAAAATTCGTTTCGTATGAATCTAAAGCTTTTTGATTTATGTCCACAGCACCAATCAGATTGAATATTTTTGATTTTCCAATTGCAGAAAATCCAAGAGACATACCTCCACAGCCAGAAAAGAAATCAATTACATCTATAAAACCATTAGACTTTTTTTGTAAGGGTTTCCATTCAATTAGCTCTTTCTTGGATCTTTGGAAAGTCTTTATAAAGCTTTTCAATTCATTGTTTGGATATAGTTGTTTAATCTGTTTTCCAACTATTTTTATATCCATTTTTAACTTTATTCCTTTATACACATAACATAAAGTTCTAGCGCAATTGCGGTTTAATTACTCTACTGAGGACAAAATACCGCAGATTTCTACTATAAGTCAAGTGCGATCGCTTTAACAATCAATTTCCTAAAGGAGATCGCTATTACTGTGAGTCGTGATTATTAAGCGATCGCTTAATAATTATTGGTCTTTGAAAGGTAAACATTTGCTGGTAATCGGCATGAAGCGCGAAAAGCAAGATGTGGTTGCCCCGCTCTTAGCGACTGTCCTGCATATGATCGTCACCCGCAATGTCACCAGCAAACGCGAAGATCCTCTCCTTGTGGCGATCGATGAGTTGCCAACCCTCTATTTACCAAGTCTTGTCCAATGGCTAAACGTTCACCGTGAAGATGGACTTTCCTGTATGTTAGGTTTCCAAAACCTCGTCCAGTTAGAAGAAACCTATGGTAAAGAGGTGTCTAGGGCAATTTTCGGTGGTTGTGCCACTAAAGCAATTTTCAATCCCCTTGAACCCGAATCAGCAAAGATTTTCTCAGACTATCTCGGCGATGAACATCTCAAATACAAGTCAAAATCACGGAGTTCAGGCGGCGGCAAAACTAGCACCAGTACATCGGATCAGGAAAGAACTCGCAAACTATTTGCACCAGAGGATTTTCTCAAATTACCGCAAGGTAACTGTATTCTCATTTCCCCTGGTTATAGCTCCAAGAAAGAAGCTAACGTCCCCCGTCGCTGCAATATCAAAATCCCTAAAGTTGATGCAGATCGGGCGGAAAACAGTAAATCCAGATGGGAGGCTCTGAAAGTCGAACTAGAACAGGAAGGGCATCAAATCCCCATTACCGACGCGGCAATCTTGGCTCGTAAGGATTACTTTCTGGACAACTTTCCTTTACCTGCGAAAGATGCACCTGCAACGCCCAAGTCCACTGTTCCTGCTTGGGCTGAAGGTTTATAGGAGTACACTATGGTCTTTATTCAATCATCAGAAGCATCACAAGCAAATTCCCAACAACTAGCGATCGCCCAAACTACGATTGAGGCTTTAGCCGAGTTGCTAAAACTTTTGCTAGCCAAGAAAGAGGATGAACAGCAAAAAGGCGATGCAGGTAAACAAGAAGCTGCGGCGCAACCAGATGGTTTCAGTGATGCGGCGTGGGACAAGGTAGCTAAGGAATGGGATCAGGACATCATGGATGATTGGTGGCGCAGATATCAGGCTGCACCCGATCTTTCCAATACTCCCGCCCCTGCGACAGATGCCAGTATTGTCATCGCCAATCCACGCAATCGCGATAAGGATGAACCTGATTTTGCGATGTTACCAAACTCGCCAATTAAGCCATCGCCTTTATCTGGTAGCGATCGCCATCCACTTTCACAATCATCACAGCCGCCAATGCCAGTCTTGGCTAAGAAAAACTACATCGATGTTGAGTCACGCGAGATTACTACTAAACAGGAACAATCAGACTCGCTCAGTCGCGATACCGATGGTGACGGCATAAAAGATGTGGATGAGATCCGCATGGGGTTAAACCCTCGAAGTAGGGATACGGATGGCGATGGTGTAAGCGATCTCGATGAGTTGGGGCGTTCAAATCCTTTATTGTTTGATGATTTTAGGCAACAGGTGATGGCGGCTGTCTCAGTGGCTCTAGTTACTAAATTGGGGGTTGATGGTAAGTATGAAGCTGAAGCCTATAGGATTCAGACTCAAGATAATGTCTATGCGATCTCTGAGCAAGATGGCAGTGAAATCGCGAAGTTTGAATTAGCCAACAATCGTGCTGTTTTTAGTGCAGACTACACTACGCTCGACCAGCAAATCGACTTTACGCAGACTGCTGTGCAGACCACCAATATCGATCTGGCTGACCTAACCCAAAAGCAAGGTTATCCCACCGCGATCGCCAAGATGGGAGATTTGGCTCCTGCTGGCTCTAGAGCGGTTGTCATTGTCGATAATTTTCTCAGTCAGACAGGAAGAGAGACTTTTAAGGGTGAGAATTACACCTTACAAAGAAATGAAGCTGACGATATCGCGATCGCAAACTATAGGGGGGAAAACATTCTGCGGACTGATAAAGGACAAATCACTTCTCAGTCAATGACTCCAGAGGATTTGGCTAGTTTTAAGCAGATCTTTCAACGTATGGGGCAACCTGCCTCGGTTGCCGATAAATTGCCCCGCTTGAAAATAGAGCCTATTCAACCCCAGCTAGAACGCTAGGAAAACACGATGATTACCGCTAATCCTGATGTTAATATCGCCCAGTTTGTGACGGCTTTTAATCAGCTTGTCGATATTCACATAGTCAACATTTTAGCGATCGCTGAACGAGAGAATTATCCAATTACTTTGACGGATTTTATGATGGAAGATAAAGACGATGTATTCGATGAAGAATAGGATTTGGCTTACGCACCGAGCAGTAATCCCGATTCCGATAATAATGAAGCTCAATTGGTGAGTGTTGCTATTCAAGAGCAGAATCAGATTAATTACGCAGCCCAGATTCAAGCGATCGCTCTGTCGATGTTTGATGGTTTAGCTAAACTGGGTAAAGACAAAACCGAAAATAAACGCGATGATGCTGAACAGGAAACTTCGCAAACTTCCACTGATAAAGCAACTAATGATGAGCGTGACCTCAAGCTGGCGCGTGATTGTCGAGAATTGCTGCAAGTTCAGGGTAAAGAAGATGGCAATAATCTTATCTTTGAGCGTCCTGATGGTAAGGGGAATTACAAGTTCAGTCTCGAAAAGGACTCAGATACGATGACTTTAAAGGCAAAAGATCGTCCTGTTTATCCGATTCTAGTGGAGTCACAAGGCAAAATCATTGAATCCAATGTCACTGCAAGAGATGCTGCCAATATCAGCAAGGCTGTCGCCATGTTGAATGCACAGCAAACCAAACCACTTGAAAATCAGAAATAGTTCCATTTAGCGATAAAGTTTACACAGGTATAAAAATATGAAAAAGCTGTTACTCGTTGAATCTCCATCCAAATGCAAAACCATCCAAGCAATTCTTGGCAGTGAATGGCAAGTAGAAGCCTCCTTTGGTCACTTTACGGAACTTGCCAAAGATGGTGAAGATAGCTTGGGCTTTACCATGCATCAAGATACCAACAAAATTGAATGCCGTTACCAATTGACCGAAGGTAAGGGTCAACAGGTAGTCACTAAACTCCGCGCTGCGGTGAAGAATGCTTCAGAAGTAGTGCTTGCGACTGATGGCGATCGCGAAGGTGAGGGGATTGCTTGGCATTTACAACAGCAACTCCATCTTCGCAATCCTAAACGTGCTGTCTATAACCAGATTACGCCCACGGCGGTTAAAGCAGCGATCGCCAATGCTCACCAATTAGATTTAAACCTGATTTCGGCTCAGAGAGCGAGACAATGTTTGGATCGGTTGATTGGGTTTAAGGTTTCCCCCCTTGTGCGTCGTACTAGTGGCGGTAGCTCGGCGGGTCGGGTGCAGTCAGTGGCTTTGCATATCGTCTGTCAGCGCGAACGGGAGATTAATACCTTTGTGCCGATTACATACTGGTCGGTATGGACTGAATATGCTGAAGGCTTCACGGCTTTT
>Ga0316610_1000444_pt1 | contig 10122 bp, 8 predicted proteins | sample MIS2017111B_MG_FD_207677 | JGI IMG/M metagenome (GOLD analysis project Ga0316610, IMG submission 207677) | Microbial mat bacterial communities from Middle Island sinkhole, Lake Huron, Michigan, United States - MIS.2017.111B | ecosystem: Environmental > Aquatic > Freshwater > Lake > Sediment... | reverse complement strand
TATTTCCTCCTGTGTAGTCTGTGTCTATCCAATCATCAAAATCGCCATTATTGTTTAGGAAGTCTTGCTTAATCTTAGTGACAGTGTCCTCATCTAACAAACAAAATTCAGCAATTTCTTTTTGTGACAATTTACCAGTATTTAAGGCAAGAATTATTTTTATTTTCAGGCTGGCATATTTATTCAACACTCTTTTTTCTAACTCAATTAAAGCTAGTCTTGTTTCTTCACTCAATTGTACTTTAGAGTAAACCATAATTGGGAATTGAATGATTGCTATAGCAGCGATGTTTTACTAGACTAAATTATCTGTCAAGTCAAGTTGTCGGATGTTTTGAGTGGAGGGGGTATAACTGGTATGTCATTTCAAGATTGTGTAATGGGCGACTTCAATGTACCTGTTTCATCAGTTGAATTGAAAATGGACAACATAAATACCAGAGCTTTTATTACTGTTCAGGAGTATGATGCTAGTTACAGAATAGTAACTTACACAAAGAAAGGTAAGTATCTGTTAGCTATGTTTACCTATTTTCCAAGAAGTGGAATTAATTATGAGGACCCAATAGAATATTCGAAAGAAGAAATTGCTATAGCTACCGAAACTGCTAAAAATCTACTAAAAACCTTTGAATTGAAGTAAAAAGCTATCGATTTAGTATTTGACAAAATGCCTGTCATTTATTTCTATCTGATGTGTAATATTATTAGAAACCGTTTTTAGGTTTTCTAGTCACCAACTTTATTTCCTTATTTATGAATTTATTTACTAAAGCTTCTTCTGTTATCTTAATCACAGGGGTAGCATTATCTTCACTGGCTACTGTTTCCACTTTTGCTGTGGAAAGCACTCCTGCAACTGGAACCGCGACATCTCAGACCAACAAAGTCAAAGAGGCTAAAGATAAGGTCAAAGAAGTTAAAAATAAAGTGAAGGATGCTAAAACAGAAGTTAAAGAGGCTAAAAAGGCTGTAAAAACTGCAAAAAAAGAAGTTAAAAAAGCTGTGATAGTCCACAAACTTCAAACTGCTGAAAATGGTTACAATTCTTTAATTAAAAAAGCTGAAGCGAAAAACCTAGACACTACCAAAATAAAAGCCAACATAGAAACTTTGAAAGCTGCTGAGTTGAAATTGAAAACAGATCAAGACTCACTTGCTTCAAAAGACATTTTAACTGCTGATAGAGCCGCTATCAAGTCAGCCTTAAAAGCTATAAACGTAGATGCAAAAGCATTGAGAATGCAACTAGCAAAGAAATAGTCTTTTGCTATAATTTCGTAACAAATAATTGGAGGGGATACCCTCCTTTTTTAAATTGATGAGTAATATTCTATCAATTCTTTATCAAATGGAGTCAGATTCTGGTCAGTGGGTTTAGGGGTGATGATTTTAAATGTAGGAATAATAATTTCTCCTGTAGGTTTTTTTGGCAAAATCAATTGCTCCAAACTGGTTCTAAATGATTCTAGATCTGTTTCTTGGTTTAAATTATCTTCTTCTAGTTCTATTTTATCTATAATCAAGGTAGACGTTAAAGTAAAAGCAGTTAAAAAAGCAAAGTTAAGAACATTCATTTGAGCAAGTACTTGCATCAAGGCAGGGTATTCCAAAGGCGAATATTCTTTTTTATCTAAAACTACCAGAGGTATTTTGTTTGATATTGCTGAGTTCAAAGTGTTATCAATTTCTAATTGTAAGTCGTCAATCTGCTTCCCAACTCCTTCCTTTAGTTCCGCAGGTAACGAAGCTTTTAAATTGTTTAATCTATGAATCTCTTGTGTTTGAACTAATCTTTGATAAAGTGAAAGCCCTAAATGATACAATTTCGATTTCGCAAATTTATCTTGAGCTAGCTCTTTTGCATCAGGATACTTAAATAATTTAATTCCAAGGTCTCCAACTGGTTTTTCATGCCCAACTATGCGTAAAGTGTGTATTTCTGCCATAAAATTATAATTTAAAAGATTTAAAAAATAACTTAGGACAGTGTAAAATATTATTTATTTTGTCAAATTTTAATTTGAAATAAACTCAAAAGTTAAGGATTTAAACGATATTATTTAAGATTTTTTTAGTTTATCAAGTATTTCCTTTAGGGTATCGATTAAAATCTCAGCAGAGTTATATTTATTTGGGGAGGATTCAATATCTCGATATGCTTTGTCAGCCATGTCTGCGATGGTCTCAATCGGAGTGTTAGTTGCTAATATTTGATCTATTTTTACATCAATTAAATCTGCATATCCAAGCTTCTCTGCTAATTTTGTAACCAACTTTTCCAACTTAGATTTTAGTAGTTTCCTGAGTGGTTCAATTGAAGATTTTATTAAACTCTCTCTTTTTGCGATTGCTGAAATTTTCTTTTCATTGGTAGTAAAGCTTTCGACAGTTTTATTAACAGCCGACCTATTATTTCCTAATCCTAATAAATACATATTTTATAAATTTATATCTTTACTTTAACATACAATTTTCAGTTAATCAAATTTTCTAGTTAAAAACTCAGATTTACTCATTTTTGAAATCATTTTATTAGTTTTTAATTTCTTGGAGAAAGTCGAGTATACGAATTTGACAATTTGTTTTTTAAAACCTTGACAAAACCTAAAAATTGCTTATTTATAACATAATAGGTTCATAGTTGGTTTATCAATTACTCTTAAAATAATTTGAGATTAAATCGGTCTAAAATTCTTCACAAAGCAAGTTTTTTAGTTGGGTTTATTTTCATTAAGAGTCATTTAAAATTTACTTTTAACTTTTAGTTTTTTATTTAATTTTCTGCATGCCTCAAAATATTCGAAACATAGCAATCATTGCTCACGTTGACCATGGTAAAACTACTATAGTTGACGGTCTAATCCGACAAACACTTGAAAGTCGAAGTCTTGATCAAATGGGTGATCTAATCATGGATAACATGGATCAAGAACGTGAACGTGGTATCACTATCAGAGCTAAAAACGCTAGTATTTACTACAAAGATTATAAAATCAATATTGTTGATACTCCAGGTCACGCTGACTTTGGTGGCGAAGTAGAGAGAACTTTGCGTATGGTTGATGGAGTCATTCTTTTGGTAGATGCTCAAGAAGGTCCGATGCCTCAGACCAAATTTGTACTCAAAAAAGCTCTTGAACTAGGTCATAGAGTCATTGTAGTAGTCAACAAAGTAGATAAACCAGCCGCTAATCCAGCTCGAGCCTTATCAAAAGTTGAGGATTTATTCTTAGATTTAGGTGCTTCAGATGAACAAATGAATTTTAAGACCATTTTTGCAAGTGGTGTCCAAGGTAAAGCAGGACTTACGGCTGAAAAACTAGAGGATAATCTATTTCCACTTTTGGATACAGTTTTAACCTATATCCCAGAACCAAACATTGATAATGCTGATGTGAAAGATGTGAATCCGCTTCAGATCTTGGTTTTAGCTCTCAAATACGACAATTTTAAAGGTAAAATGGCTGTTGGTAAGATTACCAGTGGTTCAATCACTAAAAATATGTCTGTTCAAGCTATCCAAGAAAATGGTGTTTTGAAATCTAAGGTATCAAGCCTTATGGTATTCGATGGTTTGGGAATGAAAGAGGTGGAAGAAGCAACTGCAGGAGAAATCGTAAATGTTTCAGGTTTTGATGCAGTTTCTATCGGAGACACCATCACAACTCCAGAATTTAACAAAGCTTTGAATCGTGTTAAAATCGATGAGCCAACTATTCAGATGACTTTTGGTGTAAACACCAGTCCATTTTCTGGAAAAGAAGGTAAACTTGGTACTTCTAGGCAGATCCGAGAGAGATTAATGAAAGAATTAGAGACTAATGTCGCTCTTCGTGTTGCTGATTACGTAGGTTCAGCTGATAAATTTACAGTTTCTGGTCGTGGAGAACTCCACCTTTCAGTTTTGATCGAGACCATGAGACGTGAAGGTTTTGAACTCGAAGTCAGCAAACCAGAGGTTATCTATCGAACTAATGAAACCACAGGAAAACAACTAGAACCATATGAAATCGTCGAAATCGATGTAGCAACCGATTATAGTGGAAGTGTAATGCAAGAGTTAGGAAAGAGAAAGGCTGATATAAAAGACGTGAGTCCAAACGAAGCCAATACCGAAATGCATTACGAAGCTAGAATGGCAACCCGTGCTTTGATCGGTCTAAAGTCTAGACTTTTAACTGCTTCAAAAGGAACAGTAATCATGAATACAGTTTTTGATAAATATGATGAAATGCTAGATTACGTGTCAGCTAATGATCATGGAAGCTTGGTTTCTACCGAGACTGGTCAAACAATGGGTTATTCACTAGACAACGCTCAATCACGTGGTACTTTGTTTGTTGGCCCTGGAGTTGAAGTATATCAAGGTATGGTTATCGGTCAATGCTCTAGAGACGAAGATCTTGAGTTAAATCCTTGTAAAGGTAAAAAACTATCCAACGTTCGATCGAGTGGTACTGATGATGGTATCATCTTGACTCCACCAAAAGATATGTCACTAGAAGAATGTCTAGAATATCTCGGTGATGATGAGCTGGTAGAAGTCACTCCAAAGAATCTAAGAATCAGAAAAAGATATCTTGATCCAAACGAAAGAAAACGACACACAAAGAAATAAAGTTTTATTTATTTTTCATAGTTTTAGACGGTTTATACCGTCTTTTTTTATAGTCCATTTCTATATAAAAAAGAATCGGCTTTAAGCCGACCTTTAAGTAAAGATTGTAGTGTTAATCTAGATTTGGTTGTGAGTATTTTTATCAAATCTGTCTGATACCTGATCTCCAATCAGATCCATATGTTTAAAATGTCCTGTTAGATGAAAGTTATGATTCCTGTGTCTCATAATCCAAACTGCTTGATAGATTATTGCTGCTTGTTTTAGAGATTCGGATTTATACCAATTTTGAAACTCTTCCCGAGTAAGAACTAACTCATGCACACCACTGAAAACAATTCTATGTGTCTTGGGAGTTGCTGGAGCAAGTTCATGATTGTAGATATTATTGTAATAATTAAACAAATCTGCCTCAACGTTATACCGAAGTTCTTCAATTACACCAAGATGCATTTCGTCTGGATTTTGCATATCAATAGGTCTTTTAGATTTTCCAAACTCCTTTTCAATCAAATTATTTGTTAGCTTGATTAATTCTCTGAAATTTAAACCGCTATTAACAAAAGCTTGCTTGTCGATCTTTTGATGAATAAATTGATCATTCGTAAAACAATAATTATCCATATCAAATCCTAGTGTCATAAATACACTTTCTGGAATATCCATAGCATAATCCTCAGCTCTCCTAGGTCTGTTTTTCCACCAATTTATTAGACCATAAAACCATCCAAGCCAATCAAAATTTGGCATATTAAAATCTGGAAGTTTAAAGCTGGGAAGTGCAAACTCTGGAAGCCCAAGTTTTGGAAATTCAAATCCTAAACCCTTTGATTCTGTTTCTTTCAGTTTTTTATTAGAGCTTTCACCACGACTAAACTTGAATTTACTCAATAAAAGTGGCGAGGATAATATAGCTAAAAACAAAAGTAGGGGAATGCTGTAGACTCTAACTATTTTATTTTCAACCTTAATTGTCAGCTCCATGTTTGCACCGCGCTTTGAAGTAAACACATTTTTAACTTCATCTGGTATATCTACAGTTGTTGGAGTTATACCATTTACCATTTTAGCTATTTCTAATATTTGTTCATAAGTACCGCCTTTTATTCCTATTTTATTGGCAAAATCAGTCAAAATCACTCTATCTTTTTCGCTAAACTGTATTTCATTCCCATCGATACTTACATTTTCAGTCAGACCAAGTCGACCAACCAACTCATCTAATGCTAGAGCTCTTTTTTTGGCTAAAATAATATTTTCTTTATCTTCAAATCCTTCTAGAACAGAACTAAATTCATTTCCAAGGTATTCTGGGCTTGAGGTTCCTTTTATAAATATATTTTTTACTTCCCACTGACCATTTTTAGTCTCTGATTCGGCAATGTTTCCTAAAGTTTGATTTCCAAATGGACTCAAGACAGTTGGCTTGATTTGTCTGTTTATTTCAGCTGTGATATACCTACCTAATGCATAGACTTCTTGCTTGGGTTTAACACTATCGCTTGGTTTGGTATCAAAATACTTCATCGGAACTTCCATTGTTACATTTTGAGAGGAAATATTGTCTGTGGTCTGTGTAAGCGCTATTGGTGATAATAGTGCTGTTACAGGATCTTCTGCTAATTTTGTAATAGGGGCAATAAATTTGAGTTCGCCGATTCCATAATTGGCAGTCTCAGCATCCGTTTTTGCAAGGTTTTTTAAATTTGGCTTGGGATTAAGTTCTGAGGTTTGTTGCTGATTAAAGGCTGTTAATAGAGCAAATACTAAAGAACAAGCAATTCCACCAAATAATATTTCTCGTTGAGGGTTTGGCTTTTTGATTTTTAGTATTTTAACAATATGCTTAATTTCACTCATAAATAAATAGTATGATTTGTAATAAATTTAATTATTCATACCATAGATTAGAGGTTTTAGCAAGTCTTTGTAGTTTTTAGAAAATATTTTAATTATCTTAATTTAGAATGTATTAACAATATTAATAGCTTGGAGTCACTGTATACGTAACATTTTGAGTATAGACACCAGCTGATGTATTTTGACTGATAGCTGCTCTATGAGTTATTAAAGCAGTATTTGTGAGATCAGCGCTCGCAGCAGGATTATTAGGTTTATTAGCAGTTAGTAGTGTGGCCGCACTGGTATTTACATACGAGACAGAGTTGGTGACACCAGCATTGTAGGCATTGCCAAGAGTCGTGGTTCCACCGACTGTTGTGACAGCACCTTTGGTTATGACCGCTCCATATCTTTCAGTGCCAGCCACAATATTTGTACCGCCAGCACCTCCAGTTCCAACAGCCGCATTTGCAAAAGATTTTGCACCACTGACTAGGTTTCCTGAAGTGTTTACAGAAATAGAATATCCATTTGTAGCATTTGTTGCTGTTTTAAGCCTGTATGAACAAGTTGAGACTGTAGTAGTGGATAACGTACCCATGTCACATAGATTTGTGTTTGCATTGTCAGCAGTATTTCTGATCGAAAAACTAAGGGTGGCTCTCACTAAACTTCTGATTTGAACTTGATTTGCTTGCCCAACGTATTGTAAAGTCGCTCCAAAATCATTGGTAGAAGTAGTGATCCTAAAGGCATAGTTGCCTGCTGTAGCTGGTGAGGTTAATACAGAGGTGCTTATATTTAAGACGCCCGCAGCTAAGGTGCTAGTAGGTACTATCCTAGCTCTGATCTCTGATCCTATTGTACTGTTTGTGACACTTCCAGCTGGTGACCCGTTAAGGTTGGTATTTAACGTTGTCATGGTCCCTGTATAGGTACTTGGGTAAAATAAATCAATATATCCAGCTGTGGTAATAATACTTGATGAGGTGAAAGTCGCCAAAAAACCAAAGGCAGTACTGGTAGACACAGTAGATGGTGATAAGGTGATATTTAAACCAGCTGCTGTAGTGGTGATACTTAAATAAAAGCCATTAAAGAGGATAATCCCAAATAACATCAAGCTTGAAATGATCTGATTGAGTCGCATATTAAACATTTTTTGTATTATTTTTTTGTTATTATATATTTTTCAATTTATGCCACTCAGTTTATTTAGAGCATGAGTTTTCTCGCAGTAAAATTGATTACTGTTGTATTATATCACAGTAACATTTTTGTGGCAAGTATTTTTAGTATGCCTTTTATTTAAAAGCTAAAGTAGAATATTTTGATAAATTATTTTAAATTTATTTTATGGCAATTAATGATATTGACTTTTTTTAAAAAACTAAACATTTTAGTACAATTTTACAAATACATCAAATATTATGCCTAAAACAGTTAAAGTGCTTTCAATCGATGGTGGTGGGATAAGGGGAATCATTCCTGCATTGATTTTAGCTCAAATAGAACAAATAACCAAAAAACCAATAAGCTCACTATTTGATCTGGTGGCAGGTACTTCTACTGGGGGTATCTTGGGCTTGAGTCTGGTTAAGCCTGGGAACGATGGGAAACCTGCCTATAGTGCTCAAAATATGATAGATTTGTATGAAAAAGAAGGTCCGAATATCTTTTCAAGGAACATGCTCCACCAGATCACTTCACTTGGAAATATTGCAGACGAAAAATATCCTTCAAGTGGTATTGAGGATGTGCTCGAAAGGTATTTTGGAGACGCAAGACTCAAGGATGCTTTGACAGATGTAGTGGTTACAAGCTACGAGATAGAGCGTCGTATCTCATGGTTTTTTAAAAGCACAAAGGCAAAGTTAAATCCAGAAGTAGCTGATTTTAGTATGAAAGAGGTGGCTAGAAGCACTTCAGCCGCACCAACCTATTTTGAAGCCAACAAAGTTTCGGTTAAAACAGAAGCTGAGTATTACTCCTTTATAGACGGAGGTGTTTATGCCAATAATCCTGCCATGTGTGCCTATGTTGAAGCAAAAAATAAATTTCCAGATGCGGATAAAATCTTAATTGTATCACTCGGTACTGGGATGAGGACCCAAAGAATCCCTTATGATAAAGCCAAAGATTGGGGATTGGCTCAGTGGGTACAACCTCTACTGGGGGTAGTATTTGACGGAGTTGATAATACAGTTGATTATCAGTTAAATACCTTACTTTCAGGAAGTGGTGATTATTTTAGGTTTCAGACTCGACTTGATGAAGGTAGTGATGAGATGGATAATGCCAGTGATGAAAACATCAGGGTTTTAAAACTTTTAGCTGAAAGATTAATCAGAGAAAAAAATGATGATTTACAAAATCTGTGCAATCGTTTATTATCTGAGTAGATTATAAATATGATGAAATTATTAAGATTAATTTGTTGGTTGAGTTTTATCAGCTATCTTTGTTTGAGTTTGGTAAATACCATACCAAGTAAAGCTGTCTCGAGCTTTCAACGAACCATATCTATTAGTAATACGTCTGGTGCAACTCAGACCAACTTTCAAATCTCAGTTGTTTTTGATACTCAAAGTCTGATTACCGCCTCTAAAATGAGATCAGATTGCGGAGATATTCGCATTTTCAATACTGATGGTATCACAGCCATAAACAACTACTGGGTAGACAAATGTAATACGACCACTACTAGACTATGGATAAAAGTACCGAGTATAGCTACTGGAAATTCAACTATTTTTATGAGGTATGGCGATCTCGCACTAACAAGCCTCAGTAGTGGCACCAACACCATGGAAAAATACGAAACCATGGCAACTACACCAACCTGTACACTAAAAAATTCAGCCACATACGATGCAGTAAATGATTGGATACAGCTAACCACTGCCACTGGTTCTTTATCAGGGCAATGTGAGTATAGCTACAATCCTGGGCAGGGGTTCTATTCAAAGTTTGAGTTTCAAACAGGTGGGGGCACCAATCCTAGAGCTGATGCTGTATGGTTGTATTCATACCAAAGAACTACACCAACAGCTGAAGATGTGATTGATAGAGGTTATCATTTTACCTTTGATGAGTATCAGGACAGAATTTGTTTTACTAGAAGCACCGCTGATAATGGACCGTGTCTTGTAAGTGGCTCAAACAATACTATTGATAATAACCAATGGAGAACAGCTGAAATATTCCATAGCAACAGGCTTGCAGTAATGAACTTAGATGGTGTTAATTATGTAAATGGTTCAGATTCAACAAATAGAAATAAGAGTAGCAATCTTTTTGGTTTTGCTGCCAGAACGGGTGGTTTAAATGCTTATCATAGAATTAGATTAGCTATTGTTGCAAAGTACTTGTCGACTGTGATAGCCACTTTAAATGGAGAAACTCAAATAAACACCAATCTTGCTTTTGTGATCAGAAATAGTGCGGATACAGCTAACACCAACCTTTGTGATTTTGGAAATGTTAATTCGGCAAATCTAGCTACTTGTAGTTATCGGTTAAAAGTCACAAGCGACGCTGTAAATGGTTATACAGTTGCTGTGCAGACTTCTGGAGACTTAGCTAATGGTGCAAATACTATATCAAATGCTAATGTTGGAGCTGGTGGCACGGGTGGCACAGATATTTCAAACCTAAAC
>Ga0316610_1000441_pt1 | contig 10145 bp, 11 predicted proteins | sample MIS2017111B_MG_FD_207677 | JGI IMG/M metagenome (GOLD analysis project Ga0316610, IMG submission 207677) | Microbial mat bacterial communities from Middle Island sinkhole, Lake Huron, Michigan, United States - MIS.2017.111B | ecosystem: Environmental > Aquatic > Freshwater > Lake > Sediment... | reverse complement strand
GAGCGTTATGTCGCTGATTTTTTGAAACATCTCAACACAAAAGAGATACGTGAGAAAACATTTAAAATTGTGGTTGACTTTGCTAATTCCTCGGTGGCTAATGTTTTACCGCCCATTTTGGATGCACTTAACTGTAATGTCGTGGCTCTTAATGCGAATGTTGATAGTGCCAAAATTATTGTCAGCCAGCCAGAGTTACATAGTGCCTTACGGCAAATGCAAATCATTGCCTCAGCGTTAAAAACACAACTGGGGGTCTACTTAGACCCAGGGGGCGAAAAAATATTTTTGGTGGATGACCGAGGTTATTTACTTGAAGGAATAACCGCATGTGCAGCCATGGTCGAGTTAGTTTTGCGTGATGCGCCAGGCAGTGCCGTCGCGATTCCATATGATCTGCCTAACCTTTTTGAAGAAATTGCTGAACGTCGTGGCGGGCGGATTATTCGCACCGAAACCACCCCCAATGCTTTAATTAAAGCCGCTAGGTCACATAATGTTATCTTAGCAGGCAATGGGCGAGGAAATTTTATTTTCCCTGATTTCCATTATGCTTTTGATGCGTTAATGGCTCTGGCGAAAATATTGGAATTTCTAGCGACTCAAAAAGTATCATTAGGGGAAGTTGTTTCTCATTTGCCAGCTTATCACATTGCGCGCCGTAAGGTGCCATGTGCTTGGGAGGCCAAAGCCACGGTCATGCGACTGATTAATGAGCGATTTCAGCACCATAAGAATCAAATCTTAAACGGTGTTAAGTTTGAATTGGGGCTAAATCAATGGGTTTTAATGGTCCATGACGCTGACCAGCCTTATTTTCGTATTACAACTGAAGCCACTTCTCAAGAAGAGGCTGAACTTTTGGCCGATGAATACGACCACATTATTGAAGAAATGTCCGCGATGTGAGAGTTAGCTTCAAATAAAAAACCGCCCCATAAAAGGGCGGTTTTTTATTTATCATGTAGAAATCAAATTATTTAATTTCTACCACTGCGCCTTCAGCTTCAAGTTTAGCTTTAGCATCAGCAGCCATTTCTTTACTCACGCCTTCTAAGACTTTAGTGGGCGCGCTATCGACTAATTCTTTGGCTTCTTTCAAGCCTAAATCAGCGCGAACGGTACGGATAGCTTTAATAACCTGAATTTTCTTGGCCCCAACATCTTTTAGGGTAACATCAAACTCAGTTTGTTCTTCCACTTCCGCTACAGGCGCAGCAGCACCTGCACCAGGAGCCATCGCCATCATGGGGGCAGCGGCACTAACACCCCATTTTTCTTCTAACAATTTAGTCAGTTCAGCGGCCTCAAGCACCGTTAATTGGCTGAGGTCATCTACAATTTTATGTAAGTCTGCCATAAATCTATACTCCCTTTACAGTTTATTAAAACAAAATATAGTAACAATCAAATAATTAAGAATCGGTTGATTCTGTCGTAATAGCTTCTTCAGCCGCATTTTTGTCTTTTTCTGCATAAGCATTAATGACATTGATGACCTGTCGAACACTACTTGCTACAACACCAACCAAGTTTCTGGCGGGCGCATTGATAAGACCAATAATTTGGGAACGTAATTCGTTGAGGGACGGTAAGTTGGCTAAGTTCTTAATATCGGCTTCATTCAGAACCTTATTACCTAGCAAACCACCTTTAATTACTAAACGATCATTTTGTTTCGCAAACTCAGTAATAGCCTTCGCTACACCTGAAACATTATGGTGGCAAAAACCAACCCCAGTAGACCCTTTGAACATATCCTCAACGGTTGGTAAGTTTGCTGCTTGCAAGCTATGTTGGGCTAAGGTGTTTTTAACAATAAAAAACTTACCTTCAGCCTCACGAATTTTGCCGCGCAATGCTTCTATCTCATTTACTTTCAAGCCGTTGTTCGCCGTGATAATAATTGCTTCACTGCGATTAACATGCTTAGAGTATTCTTCTACAAACTTCTCTTTCTTCTCACGTGATATAGCCAAATTCAGCACCTCCTTTCATGGTGTGGATTTAATAACGCACTATCGTGCGATATAAACAAAAAAGCCTTTGCACGCACCGATACAAAGACTTGAACACAAATAAATTTATTATTTACCTCATAAAACAAGGTAAATCCAATTTATTTTTATCTCTGCTTCGGTAGGTGCTTATTAAGTGCTAATAATATTAGCACGCCTACTATCTTTAGCTTGATTTCTATTAAGTTAGTTAGCTAAAACTAGGCAACTTTCAATTGACTAGCTTTGGCCTCATCTACTTTAACGCCAGGCCCCATCGTCGCATTCAAGGTAAGGCGGCGAATATAAATTCCTTTAGCTCCAGATGGTTTGGCATGAATGATTGCTTCCATCACCGCCGCTAAATTGTTTATGAGTTGTTCGTTTGTAAAACTGGTTTTACCCACTAATACATGGATATTACCTGTTCGGTCTAACCTAAATTCAACCCGACCCGCTTTTAATTCACTGACGACTCGCGTAATGTCATCATCTTGCACCACCGTACCCGCTTTGGGGCTAGGCATTAAGCCACGCGGTCCTAATAAACGTCCCAAGCGTCCTACTTTAGACATCATACCGGGTGTAGCCACAGCGACATCAAAATCAAACCAACCATTTTGAATTTTCTGAACCATATCATCACTACCAGCAAAATCGGCACCTGCATCCAAAGCCGCTTTTTGTCCATCACCTTCAGCAAAAACCAATACGCGTACCTGTTTACCTGTCCCATGAGGAAGCTGAACCGTACTACGGACTAATTGGTCCGCCTTACGTGGGTCTAAGCCCATCCGTAAATGAACTTCAACGGTGGCGTTAAACTTTACTGTAGACGTTTTCTTAACCAAATCAATGGCTTCTTCAGGTGTGTAATTGTTTTCGCGGTTAACTAACTTAACAGCTTCTAAATATCTTTTGCCTCGTTTAGGCATACTTTCCCCCTAAGTGGTCGTGGCGGATTTTGATAATCCTCCCACTTAAAAATATAAACAACGAATACAGGTATGATCCTATACTCAGTTTAGCTTATTTAACCAACTACTTCAATACCCATACTACGAGCTGAACCTTCAACTTGTAACATGGCACCCTCAATATCTATGGCATTGAGGTCTTTAAACTTGGTTTCAGCAATATCCCGAATTTGTGAGCGAGTTAGTTTCGCTATTTTATTTCGATTAGGAATATTTGAACCTCTAGGAACGCCCGCCGCTTTTTTGAGTAAGTCACTTACAGGAGGGGTTTTTGTAATGAAGGTGAAGGTTTGGTCAGTGAAAATAGTCACTTCTACTGGCACAATCGAACCAATCATGCCTTGTGTCCGAGCATTATACTCTTTACAAAAGGCCATGATGTTAATTTGATGAGGGCCTAAAGCCGTCCCCACAGGGGGGGCAGGATTAGCTTTGCCAGCGGGAATTTGTAATTTTACCACAGCTTTTACTTTTTTAGCCATAATTTAATCTTCCAAAAATGAGTTAGTGAGTTTGCTAATGACAACCTAACTAGCCTTAAGTTCGTTCTACTTGTAGAAAATCAAGTTCAATCGGGGTTTCACGTCCAAAGAAGTTTACTAAAACTTTCACTCTGGCTCGCTCTAAATCAATCTCGTCAACCGTTCCCATGAAATCTTCAAAAGGCCCTTCAACAATACGCACCCGTTGTCCAACCTTAAAGCTAACCTTAATGATAGGAGCTTGGGCTTCCATTCGTTTAAGAATTTTATCGACTTCTTCTTGACGTAACGCGGTAGGTTTATTACCAGACCCAACAAAACCAGTAACACCTGGTGTATTTCGTACTACATACCAAGAGTCTTCATCTAGAATCATCTCAACTAAAATATAACCAGGAAAGACCCGACGTTCAATTGTACGTCGTTGACCATCTTTTAACTCAACTTCTTCTTCTGTTGGGACAACAACTTGAAAAATTTTATCTTGCATCCCCATTGACTCGGTGCGATACATCAAGTTTTTTTGTACTTTGTTCTCGTACCCAGAGTAACTATGAATAACAAACCATTCAGTACCTTCGGGGCGTTCTATGACTGGAATCTCAGGTATTTCAACGACCACCTGATGGGACTGTTTTTTTTGTTTGCTACTGGGCTTATTTTTTTTAGCGGTAGCACCCAGTTTCTTTTTTTGAGCCATGAATATATTTCCCAAAATCTTAAAGCAGAAACGGCCTACTCTTGTTGATTATTAAAATAAAACCCTGCGGCTCCCGCAAAAAACAGTATAACAGCTAAACCTACGTAGAGGGCATCACTTGCAATAATGCCACTAACAGTCGTTTGGAAAACGTAATCAACTGTCCCTAAGAAAGCAGACATAGCAAAAGCGACAGCCACAATAATTAGGGTTAAATTTTTTGCTTCATCCTGAGTAGGCCAAGTTACTTTACGCAATTCGGCCCTAGTTTCTTTATAGTATTTAACAACAGCATTGTCTTCTTTAGGCTCTGTTGTTGTTGTTGTTGTTGCAGCACTTGACTTTGATTTTGCCACGCCAAGCTCCTCTCAAGACTTACCTAAAAGTAAACCTTTGATTTTTGGGGTTAAATTACTTTGTTTCGCGATGAGTCAGATGATTGCGGCACCGAGGGCAAAACTTCTTGATTTCAAGGCGACTAGGGTCATTGCGGCGATTTTTTTCTGTAGTATAGTTACGTTCACCGCATTCAGTACAAGCTAAGGTAATAACCATGCGAACTGCTTTTTTAGCCATGATAACGACTCACATTATATTTCAAATTTGTCATAATAAAGAGGGATGAGGGACATATCCCTCAACCCTCTTTGGGTTTTTTTGTTACCAATCTTGAGTTTTTACTCAATGATTTTGGTAATCACGCCAGCACCCACGGTGCGGCCACCTTCACGAATAGCAAACCGACTTCCAACTTCTAACCCCACAGGAACAATTAACTCTACCACCAAGTTCACATTATCCCCAGGCATTACCATCTCCACGCCTGTCGGTAAGGTACACGCACCCGTCACATCCATCGTCCGAATGTAAAACTGAGGACGATACCCTGGGAAGAACGGAGTATGACGACCCCCTTCCTCTTTCTTTAACACATAGACCTCACACTCAAATTTCTTGTGCGGCGTAATAGATTTCGGCTTGGCTAATACTTGACCCCGTTCAATATCTTCCCGTAACACCCCACGTAATAAGATCCCAACGTTATCCCCCGCCATTCCTTGATCCAAAATCTTGCGAAACATCTCGACCCCAGTACAGACCACTTTACGAGTATCTTTCAAGCCTACGATTTCAATTTCATCGCCGACTTTCACAATACCCCGCTCTATCCGACCTGTTGCCACCGTCCCCCGACCCTTAATACTGAATACATCTTCTACTGGCATCAAGAACGGTTTGTCCACATCACGCACCGGTGTAGGAATATAGCTATCCACTTGATCCATTAACTCAAAAATGGGTTTGTAAGCCGGATGATTGACATCGTTGGGGGCTTCCAGAGCTTTTAACGCACTACCACGAACGAACGGAATATCATCCCCAGGGAAGTTGTAACTGGTTAGCAGTTCCCGCATTTCCAATTCAACCAATTCCAATAGCTCTTCATCATCCATCATGTCGACTTTATTCAAGAAGACCACCATGGCGGGTACTTCGACTTGACGGGCTAAGAGAATATGTTCCCGGGTTTGAGGCATCGGGCCATCAGGCGCAGACACCACCAGAATCGCCCCATCCATTTGAGCCGCACCCGTAATCATGTTCTTAATATAGTCAGCGTGACCAGGGCAATCGACGTGGGCATAGTGTCGAATGGCCGTTTGATATTCCACGTGAGCAATGGCGATGGTAATCCCACGCGCTTTTTCTTCAGGGGCATTATCAATAGAATCGAAGGCCCGAAATTCAGCCTGACCTTTCAAGGCCAGTGATTTAGTAATTGCGGCCGTGAGAGACGTTTTGCCGTGGTCAACGTGACCGATTGTTCCGACGTTGACGTGCGGTTTATCCCGCACAAATGTTTGCTTTGCCATAATTCGTTTTTACTCCTTACTTTTTCAAATAAACTAGATTGTAGGCTGTGAAAAAAAATCGTCTTGACACACAGACAGTGAGGATTTTATCCCTCACTGTCTGTTGAGGTTCGTATGGAGAGTGACGGATTCGAACCGCCGTAAGCGTAGCTATCTGATTTACAGTCAGACCCCTTTAACCACTCGGGCAACTCTCCATATTCAATTAAAAACACGGCATAACTCTCGCCGTGTCAAGAAACAAGTATACGCATAAATTATTTCTTGTCAAATTGAGGCATGATAATTTTAGCTAAATTTACGCCCCCGCCAAACCTCATACAACGCCAAACTGCCCGCCACCGAAGCATTGAGCGATTCAATCTGACCTTGCATGGGAATTTTGATGAGAAAATCACATGTTTCTTCCACCAAACGGCTCATGCCCAGGCCCTCATTGCCAATCACGAGTGCAATGGCCCCGCTTAAATTCGCTTCATGGAATGGTTGCGCTTTAGCCGACCCTTCTAAACCCGCCACCCAAACCCCGCCACTTTTAAGTTTCTTAAGAATTTGTACCAAATTAGGCACTTGAGCAATGGCCAGGTGTTCCGCCGCGCCTGCCGACACATTGACCACTGACGGCGTAATATCAGCGGCGCGCTGTTTAGGCAAAATCACCCCATGCACCCCCACGACCTCGGCGGTGCGTAAAATTGCCCCCACATTATGCGGGTCTTCCAAATGGTCTAACACTACAATGAAAGGCGGTTGTTGGCGTTTCTCGGCGATAGCCATGATTTGCTCCACCTCCACCAACGGATAACGCCCCACCTCCAACGCCACCCCTTGATTCCCGCGTCCTAAGTCATCTAATTTCTTACGATTAACAGGTTTAATAGCCACCTTGAGTTGTTGCGCTAATTGCTGAATTTCCTGTAATATCGGAGATGGCTCAACATTATCGGCTAATAACAAGGCATGCACATGCCGCCGCCGCGCCCGTAGACATTCGCGCACCGCATTACGACCATAAATAATTTCAGACATAATAAAAAGTTAAGAACAGGATTACCTGAATGAACAGATAAACCCTTTTAATCCGTTTATTTAGGTAATCCTGTTCTTTATAACATAAAATGGAGTCACATTGTGACTCCATTTATCGAGTCATCAGATGACTATCAGTCATCAGATGACTAAACTATCATTTGTGTAATTTGTTGCTAAACCGTTTCTATTTTCCAACTTGTCCCATCAGGGCGGTCTTCTAACACCACACCGAGTTCAGTTAATCGTTTCCGAATGGTGTCTCCCGTAGCGTAATCTTTATTTTTACGGGCAGCCGCGCGTAAATCAATCAACAGGCTGATTAAGCCATCTTGCAATTGCGGCGCGGCGGAATTGTTGTTTAGCTTTATTTTATCTTCAGCTAATAACCCTAACACCTCTCCCGCTAAAGTTTGATAGGTTTCATTTATAACCTTAAGGGTATTGTAACTAACCGCCTGCCCATTATTTAGCCGACTATTGACAGTTTTATTAAAATCAAACAAAACAGCCAGAGCTTGCGGGGTATTAAAATCATTGTCCATGGCCTCGGCAAAGCGGGCGGTATGGTCAGTAATCACCATCGCGAAATCATTCGTCTCATCTGAGGGCGGAGTTTGTGCCAGTTTTTGTTGCACTAATGTAATGGTGTTTGATAACCGTTTATAGCCTTTGGCCGCGCTGTCCAACGCTGCATCACTAAAGTCAGTCGTTTGGCGATAATGGCTGGTTAAAATGAAGAACCGCATCACCATGGGCGAATAGGCTTGCGATAAACGGGCATGGTCGCCTTTCAATATATTTTGAATGGTCATGGAATTACCGAGACTTTTGCCCATCTTAACGCCATCTATTGTCACCATGTTATTGAATAACCATGCTTTGGCAAAGGACTCACCGTAAGCCGCTTCACATTGAGCAATTTCACTTTCATTATGCGGGAAGATATTCTCTAAACCGCCGCCATGAATATCAAAGGGCAAACCCAAATAACGGCGTGCCATAACCGTACACTCGGCGTGCCAACCAGGGAAACCTGCTCCCCAGGGGCTGCGCCATTGCATAAGTAGATTAGGCGTGGCAGCCCGCCAGACGGCAAAGTCACGCGGGTCGTGCTTATCTTCAGACACTTCTAGGCGCGTTCCTTCTTCCAAATCCTCAATTTTTCGGCGCGAGAGTTTGCCATAATCAGGCCAACTTTCCACGGCAAAATAGACGTTGCCTTGACTAACGTATGCATGCCCTTTTTCAATGAGCATCTCCGCCAACTCAATTTGTTCTGGCACATGTCCACTGGCGCGCGGCGAAATGTCGGGGCGAATAATATTGAGCAAATCCATGTCACGGAAATAATTACGGGTATACATTTCCACAATTTCCATCGGCTCAGTTTGCTCTAAACGGGCTTGTTTGGCAATTTTATCTTCGCCTTCGTCACCGTCGCCTACCAAGTGACCGACATCCGTAATGTTCTGGACGTATCGTACTTTATAGCCGAGGTGTTCCAAATAACGATGTATAATATCAAATGTAATGTAACATTTGGCATGGCCTAAATGAGCATTGCCATAAACGGTTGGCCCACAAACATACATGCCCACAAAACCTTCGTGTAGCGGCTTGAAATCTTCAACTTGACGAGTTAAGTAGTTATAGAATTTGAGTGTCATTGCGTTTTCCCATTTACTTTTGCAAAAATCATGCGTCCCGCAGTGGTTTGCAATACTTTAGTTACTTCCACTTCAACATTATGGTCAATATGTTTTTTGCCATTTTCCACCACAATCATAGTGCCGTCGCCGAGGTAGGCAATCCCTTGATTATGTTCTTTACCTTCCTGAATAATTTTAACATCCATCATTTCGGCAGGCAAAATAATTGTTTTGACGGCATTGGCTAACTCATTGATATTGAGAACCGTTATTCCTTGTAGTTTGGCGACGCTATTGAGATTGTAATCATTGGTCACAATCGGACAGTCTAGCTGTTTGGCTAATAAAACCAGTTTTTCGTCCACATTCCGCACCCCTTCGATATCCAAATCGGTGATTTGAATGGGGACACGGGTATCTTGTTGCAATTGCTTAAGAATGTCTAGCCCGCGTCGCCCTCTAGCCCGACGGAGTTGCTCGGCCGAGTCAGCAATGAATTGTAATTCATTCAGCACAAAACGAGGCACTAAAATGATACTACGGAGAAAACCTGTTTGGCAAATGTCAGCAATGCGGCCATCAATAATCACGCTGGTATCTAACAAAACTTTATCCTCATGGGTTTTCGCCCCATGAAAATCAAACATCGTGCCGCCTAAATTAAGTGTAGGCTTAATAAAACTAGCAATATCCTCTTGCCGCATAATCATTACAATTGCCCCAATATACCCTAAGATGAGGCTAGCTATCATGGGGCTAAAATTACCAATTGGTTCAGGTAAGGCTGATAATGGGGCGTACAGTAAAGCCCCCACACTTAACCCAACAATTAACCCGAATGCCCCAAAAATTAACTTAGGTGCCGCCATTTGGCGTAAATAATCTCGGGTATAAAGGAAGGGATAAAGCGTAAGATAGGGCGCAATCAGGAGGCCAAAACCTGAACCTGCTAGAACCAAAATCGTCGTTAAGCGAACGGCTTCAGGGCTATTCATTGGCCCATATAAGGCGGCCACACGGGTGCCAAGAATGGCAAAAATTACCATGCCAACTAAACGTAAAACAAGTTCAATACTCATAAATGATGTATGATTCCTTATGGTGAGGGTTACAACGGGAGTTGGTGAGGATTAATCTAAGCCTTTATAAGGTTTTAAACCTTATAAAGGCTGGCCTGACCACCAAATTGTTTACAGGTGGGGCTATTTTGAAGAAAATACCTAAGTGATTTGAATTATAACCCTAATTAGCCTTGTGTCAAGGTAGGTTAATAGGGCAATGTAATAAAAATAGGCTACACAACAAACCTAGCTGTGTAGCCTATTTTTAGAGTGAACCATTATAAGGTTTCAAACCTTATAATGGTTTAGATAGTTTACTTAGCTAACGTAATGCCTACGGGCATCTCCACCACCAATTCTTGTTGACGAGTAA
>Ga0316610_1000440_pt1 | contig 10162 bp, 13 predicted proteins | sample MIS2017111B_MG_FD_207677 | JGI IMG/M metagenome (GOLD analysis project Ga0316610, IMG submission 207677) | Microbial mat bacterial communities from Middle Island sinkhole, Lake Huron, Michigan, United States - MIS.2017.111B | ecosystem: Environmental > Aquatic > Freshwater > Lake > Sediment... | reverse complement strand
AGCCTTCAGTGAAACCATTCTAAACTGGACTAAAAACGGTAAGTCAAAATTGACTATACAGATCTTGTATATGAGGAAATCTTGTATTTCCTAACTAACATTTGTGCCTTTTGTGTAGCTGAGGCCATAGAGTAAAATCAGGCGTAGCCAACAAAAGAGCTAAGATGCTTAAAGTAGGGGATACATCTTGGGGTAGGAAAGAAATCGATCTCACAACCCAGTCTAAAATACAAGATTTAAAACAACAGGGGAAAAGTATCAGAACAATAGCAAACGAGCTTAAATTGAGTAAAACTACAGTTTTGTAGTATTTAAAAGCATAATTAAAGAATACATATTTTGACAACATAGATTAAACTATGCTAGAATATTCTATGTAAATATTTATCAAATCAATATAGCCTTGTTATGCAAAAATTCATCGGTCGCAAAGAAGAATTGGAAACCCTAGAGGATTTATGGCAGAAAACTGATAAAGAGGGTCAACTGGTAATCATATATGGTAAAAGGCGTGTTGGTAAAACTGAATTAGTTAAAGAATTTATAAGAAATAAATATAGTGCGTATTATTTAGCTACTAAAACTTCTGCTCATGATCAGCTAACTACAGCGTCACAAACAATCTTTCAAGGTCTGGAAGACAACTTAGCTAAAAATATAAAATTTGAAAACTGGCGAAATTTTTTTGATGTGTTAGGGGATCGAATTGCTGAAAATGATCGCCCAAAAGTCATTATAATTGATGAGTTTCCATATCTTGTTGAGTCAGATTCAGCCATGTCTTCATTATTTCAATATGGTTGGGATGAGAAACTTAGAAAGACCAAAACCATGTTGATCCTAATGGGTTCAAGCATTAGCATGATGTATAAACACGCTTTGAACTACAGTGCTCCATTATATGGAAGAAGAACTGCTAGTATGCTCGTTGAGCCATTTAGCTACACTGAAGCCAAGGAGTTTTTAGATGGATCTGATTTTGAAAAAAGCTTTTCACTCTACTCTCTTTTAGGTGGAATCCCTGCTTACCTAGATCAGTTAGAACCTAAACAAACTTTAGAATACAATCTAACAAATATTTTACTCAAAAAAAATAGTTTTTTAAGAACCGAGCCTGAACTATTGATCTCCGAAGAATTTCAAGAACCTCGCAACTATTTGACAGTGTTAAAAGCAATTGGACTTAAGCAAACTAAATACTCTGAAATACTAAACAGTACAGGACTAGATACAAATCAGTTACCCTTTTATCTAAAGACTTTATTAGAGCTTAGGCTTATCAAAAAAGAGGTGCCAATTACTGAAAAAAATCCTGAAACCAGCAAGAAAGGATCATACTCCATTTATGATAATTTTCTTCGATTCTATTTTAGTTTTGTACTTACAAATAACAGCTTAATTGAATCTGAAAACTTGTATTTGGTAGTCAAGAGTAAAATTGATACACTACAAGCCTTGTATGCAAAAGCTTATGAGGACACCTCAAAAGAAATAGTTAGAAATGCAATCAAGGCGGGTAAATTACCTCAGTTTTATGAATTTGGTAGATGGTGGGATAAAAACAATGAAATTGATTTAGTGGGTTTAAATAGTGATGAAAATTCTATACTTTTTGTAGAAGTAAAATGGAATAATCAACCTGTAGATACAGATGTGTTCTGGAAATTGGTTGAAAGATCAGAGCTTGTAAAATGGGGAGAAGAGGGGAGACAGAAGTATTATACTTTGATTTCTAAGAATGGGTTTACAGAGCAAATGAAAAAACTGGCTCAGGAACGAAGTGTTTGTTTGATAGCTCGGGATGTTGTGTTCGGTGGATGAAGGCAAGTATTTCTTAGGAGTTTAAATCAATTGCAACAAACGTATTGTAAAGCATTTACATTAATTCCCTCGATTCTTACCTTGACCTTTTGCTTCTTGTCCGTTTCCACCAGTGTTTGGAGTGGATAAAATAGTTTGATATTGAGTTTCGGTGATATATTGAGGTGTATAGGACTGACCCAATTGCTCGATTTTGTTTACAAAACTTCTTAAATGATTGTAAGACCCATTTCTTAATTTTTCAAAAGCACCGACTATGTCTGGATTTGTAGTCTTTGCTAAATCAGAATTTAGATCATTAATATCCAAATCTTCGATAGTTGCTCCCACTTTTAAAGCTTCTACTTCACTCACACTACCTTTAGCCACCAGATCTTGATACAGCTTTGCAAATGTCTGATCTTTAAAAATACCCACTGTATCATCTGTGATTGGGTCAGTGAGATTATATTTATCCAAGACCAATTTTACAGTATCGGTGTGTTTTTGCTCAGACTTAGGAATATTGGTTAATATTTGACCAATTGATGGAAATTTTTGACCAAGTGTTACATATACATCACGAGCTAGCTTTTCTTCTTCTCTCATTTTAAGGAGCATATCTTGCTCAGCCTGAGTAAGTGTACTGACTGGATTTGTTGTATTTGCAACATTTTGAGGTTGATTTGTATTATTTGCAATTGATTCTTTGTTTGTCTGACCTTGCCGATTTTGATCTGAGTTATTTTGAGGATTGGAGCTATATTTTTGTGCTTGTTCTTTGTTTTGATTACCTGCTCCAAAACTATAACCCATAGAATTGGCGATCAAAATACCTACACCAGAGATAATTACAATTGAAATAACACTTGTTAAAATAAGATTTTGTTTTGTCATACGAAAAGAATTAAGGAATTAAAAATTGTAATATAAAAATTACTATTATAGTACTCATTGCATTATAAAAAATGACATCTATTTTGGATTAGCTTGACTGCTGCTAAACCATTCGACTGTTCCACCTTCCATATTTTGGATTTTTGCAAAGCCATTATCGGTCATTGTTTGGCTAGCTATAGCACTTCTTCGACCAGTCCTGCAGTACACTAGATAGTTTTTATTTTTATCTAGCTTGTTGATTTCTTTTACAAAATCTGGACTATCTACATCAATATTAACAGCTTTTGGATCGATTTTATTTTCTGCAAATTCTGCTGGAGTTCGAACATCTAAAATCACAAAGTCTTGATTTGATTGGTTTTCTTGGATTAGTTTTTTAGCTTCAATCACTGAAATATTATTGTATTTGGTTGATTCTTGCTTTGATTCAGTTTCAAAAAGTGTGTTTGAAAGTTTTGGAAAACCTAACACTTCTCCAGCTTTATCAGGACATTTATTAGCAATGCAAAACTCTACCCGATCACGAATTTCTTTGCCAGCACCAGTCTCATCATCAAAACCATTAATAACCTGATCCCCAACTACTATAAATGGAACTCCACCTGCCTCCTTACCGAGCACATCTGCTACTTTTTTATTTTTTTCTTGATTTATTGGATTATAATAAACTTCATATTGATGCACATCCAATTCCTTTTTTTCCTCATCTAAATCTTTCAAAAATGGAGCGGCGGCGGCACAATGTGGACATCCCTGACCCCAAAACTCATATAATCTAACCATAGTTTCAGGTTTGGGTGCTTGCAACTCAGGTGCCACTTTTGGCGTAGTTTGGCTAAAACTCCATACAAACATACCGATAAAACCAAAAATTATCACAATTATCGCCCACTCAAAAGGACGTAGGCTTTTTACAAATTTCAAAAACAAATTTTCTTCTTTTTGACGCATAAAATAAAATTATTTAAAAATATTACTTAGTTTGGTTAAAAAACCTGATTTATTGCTTGTTTTAAAATTGGAACTTGGGCTACTTTTATTGTTTTGACCGATATCTTTGTCAATAGCTTCAAGAAGTTGATTGTAGTCCTGCTCCCCGATTAGACGCTGAGTTTCAAGATTTTTGTCATTTGTAAAAATAATCACTGGTAAAATGCTTTGGTCGTCCAGGTTGTATTTATGCTTTAAATCCAAATCCTTAGCCTCAAGCGAATCCACATCAATTTCAATAAAATCAACTTGAAAATCATATTTTTGATATTCTAAAATCAGTTTTTTAAAAATATCGTTGGTGATCAAACAACTACTACACCATTTGGCACTAAATTTATAAATCATAAAATTATTCTTTACAGCAGTCGACACTGTCTTGAAAAGTTTGCGAAAGCTGATCTTTGGGTAAATTACTGTCTGCGGTTTGACTAGAATCGATCAGGCCCATATTTAAACCCCAAAACAACAAATACATCCGATAACTGTCTGCAAATAAGCTTTGAGCTAGCTCGTCTTTTCCTTGACCGAGTTGCTTTGTACCCACTTCCATCAATCGCATTGATGTAGCCAGTAAATGCTTTGAAATACACCAAACCTCGCCTTCATATTCTTTTATAATCATTTTTAAAGCCCGTTTTCGCACCTCTCGCACTTCTTTTAAAATCTCATAATATTGAACATTTTGAGTTTTGTTGGCACTGAAAAATAGATGCTCCTCGATACTAATAAGATTCATGATAGCAATACTCAAATCCTCATCGGCTGATAAATCAAGCGGATTATCTTTCTTGATTTGATTGACTTTATCTACAAAATCGGAAATTTCTTTTCTAGAGTCTGGATTCAAATCATCGGATTGCACTAAATTAAAAGTCTCGCTTGGGCTATTTTTGCCAGTTATTTTTAAGACTTCATCAATTTTAGCAATTATTTCCTTTGCAGGATTTCTACCCATCAATCGACTAATTTCATTTTTTTCATGATCCAAAAAAATCAGAGCAGGTAATAGAGTTTGTTTTTTGATTATGGCGTATTTTTCTAAAATATCATGATTTTCTAAATTTAAAGTATCATAACTTTGAAACTCTATATTTATATCATGCTGTTGATACAGACTTTGAATTTGATCTAAGATTGGTTGCATTTTTAGGCAGCCGTCGCAGTTTGGAGAGTAAAATTTTATAATAGTCATACATTTTTAATTAAATTATTTGTAAACCTTGCATTACTTCAACAGTGATCCAAAAGGCTAAAACTAGCATAATTATGCCACTAATGAGCTTAACCAAATTATTATATTTATTGGTTATGCCAGTAGCGTGAAGAGTAATCATGGCAATAGAAAATACCAGTAAATCATCTAGCATAAAAACTAAAACGTAGAGCAGTAAATACCCAAGTTTAGCTAGCCCATCGACTCCACTTCCAGCTAAAATATTGGTATAGGTGGCAGGCAGAGCAGCCGAGCAAAGCAATTCAAAAAGGTTTACTGAAAAGGCCAAAACCATGATTCCAAGCGTTGCCCAAAATAGATTTTGTCGATGTAAAACCTCGGTGATTTTACTAAACATTTTGCGGCTATTTTCTTGTTCACTGACCTGACAGCCAGCCGCTTTTTGCCTGTTTTCCCACCATTGGTTTAGAGTCCAGAGTCCGATCACCCAGGCTGCCACGGCTATCAAAGCTCGGGTAACAGGTATCAAACCAATAAATTCATTTATTTTAAGCCACGAAGCTAGAAACAAAAAATAGCTAAAACTAGACGTCACCAGAAAAACTCCCCCCAAATACCAGCGCTTCCAAGTCTCTTTCATCTCAAGTAAAATCGAAATCAAAAACAGTAAAATCGACATGGCACAAGGATTGAATCCATCAATCAGAGCTATAAAAAAAGTCACTAAAGGTAGTGAAAAATCTTGTGAATTAAATTGACCAAATTTCCAGCCGTAAACCTCAATGGCAATATTGTCACTAGCAAATGCTGTTATTGGCAGCATAAAGTTTGTAGAGATCATAACCGCAAACAGTATAAATTGCAGTTTATACCTTGTGATTAGATTTAAAATTTTTGAAAAAGTCATGTAAGTATTTAAAACTAGATTTTTGAAAGATTTTGGCTTTGTTTAAAAAACGACTCTTTTTCACAATCCACACATAAAAAGCTATTTAGACTTTCTTTATAAGAAATAATCTTCTGCTCATTTAGACTGTAAATTACACTGAGACCAATTTTTTTAGAGTCCAGTAAGCCAACTTTTTTAAGCGACCTCAGATGAAATGATACTAAATTTAAAGGTAATTCTAATTGAGCTTGAATTTCATTTACCGAAAGTTCGCCTCGTTGAAGCAAGCATAAAATCATTAGTCTATTTGGCTCTGCAATCTGTTTTAAGAACTTGGTTAGCTCGGTGATAGTGCTGGTGTCATGTTTGTGTATGAGGCAATTCGATATTAGCATATTAATACAATCAAATTTAAAACAAAATCAATTATAATAGTAGTTATTGTATTAGTCAAATTAGCCTTAAATCAAAGCTGGATACAGAATGTGTTTGACATAAAATATAAATTATATAACACTATATGGGTGTTTGGTGTTATAAATTTTAAAACCTTAAACTCATTTTTACATGTCTTCAAAAACACAACCCCCGACCAACCCAACCAAGATCAAAATCGCACTTAAAAAAGCTATCGGATCAATCAACAAAGCTTTAACCCTACTCGAAACCCAAGAATTTACCGAGTGCTCTGATATTTTAGTTCAAGTGGACTCAGCTATCGGCTCGCTTGGTAGTGGTCGTAGTCAGATTTTAGATCATTTTTTAGATATTTGTATCGATGAAAACCTTCAAAATGGAGATAAAACCAAGCTAAAAAGTCAACTTAGTAAATTATATAAACTAACTAAGTAAAATTACTACAGTTATATTTCAGCAAGATGAATAAATTATAATAATATGTCCTCATCCACTCAACAATCTCAATTTAATCCTCAAGTTTTTCTAGCAGCTTTGGGTGCTGGCGGCATTGCAGTGGCACCATTTGCTATTATGCAATATATTTTTCCTCACTCAGCTGGATTGATCACTTTATTTGATGTGCTAAACCAAAACTTGAATATTTATCAAAACATTTTTCTTTGGTTTGCGCTAGTTGTAATGCCAGTATTTAGCATAATACATTTTGTGTTACTTTTTAGATTTATTCCTGCCTTGATCTCTTTTATCAAGTACAATCTAAAGCAACACCTATCTGACCCTTTACAAAGCCCAGCACTAGTAATCCCGATTTTAGCCCTGACCATGTCGATGAATGTATTTATAGGGGTAATTCGATTTTTTATTCCTTTGGTTCAGATAAATTTTCAAAATCTAATGTGGCCAGCTTTAGTTTTTTGGATTGTGCTACTTGTGACCCAATTTACACTTCAAATTAAAATCCTACAAAACACTTATACTAAAGATTTCGCCGCTGAAAAAATTAGTTTCAATTGGCTTGTACAAGCTTTATCGATGGGAATGTTAAGTGTTGTTGGTAGTGGTATCGCAGCTCTAGCTAAAGATATTACTATAATGGATATTTCAGGTTTTTTGAGTTTAATGGCAGCGACTTTTGCAATATTCCTTACATTTATAGGTTTAACCATAAGTGTATTTAATCAAATTTTCGCTAAATCGCTCCCAGAAAACAAATCACTCCCAGCTTTTCTAAATCTAGTTCCCGTCACCACAGTCTTAGCAATTACTTTTTTTAGACTTGGTCACTTTGTGGAAAACAGATTCCACTACCATCTTGATTTCTTCTTGTTATTGGTTATTCTTAGTACTTTTGCTTTCCAAACCTGGTATCTTATATTTTCGATTGGACTTATAAAACCATTTTGGAAAAATGACTTTCTGACAAAAAATTTCTATCTCACTCAGTGGAGTCTAATCTGTCCATTTGTGGCTTATGCTGTCTTAGGGGCTTTTGCTTCAGCAGAATTTGGAAATAATCAGTTTATTTTCGCCTTGTCCACAGTATCTTTAGTTGCAGGGATTGTTATTTATGCCGTTCTAGGTTTTAAGGCCATCAATTATTCAAAAACTCAAAATTAAATTTTATTTTATGAAAAAAATCTTTATAATCATAGCTTCGTTAATTTTACTTGGAATATTTATTTTCAACATTACAAAGCCTAGTGACAGCGAAACCAAGGTGGCAACTTTATCAGAGCCAGAAATTGCATTTTTTTGGCTACCTTCAGGACTTCCGTGCCAAGAACAAGACAAAATTTTAAAAGAAATTACAGCCCAAGAAAAATACAAAAATGTTAAGATCACACACATTGATGTAACAGAATCCGCCAACTCTAGCAAAATGAATAAGTATGGAATCAGGTCTGTACCAAATATTATAGTCCTTGATAAGAGCCAAAAAGTCCAAAAACAATTTGCTCCTGGAATCCAATCAGAAAGTATTTTAAAAAATGAGTTGGATATTGCCTTAAGCAAATAATTATAAATTTAAACTATGGATATTTTTATAAATATTACCCAAACGCTTTTAGCAGGATTATTGAGTGTTTTTTCTCCGTGTATTATACCTGTTTTGCCGATTATAATGGTTGGTCGAGAGAAAGATTCCCCGCTTAGACCATTTTATATTGTATCTGGCTTAGCCACGATGTTTATCATTTTAGGTATCATTTCTTCGGCATTTGGGTATTTACTTATTGGAAAAATTGATTATCTCGAAAAAATTGGAGCTTTGATTATTTTTATATTTGGAGCTTCCATGCTTTTAGACATAAACATTTTTAAAAACATAACAATATTTAACCGGCTAATAGCAGATAAAACTCAAGATATGCCAGATTTCATATTGGGACTGTCTTTTGGCTTACTTTGGATTCCTTGCACAGGCCCAATTTTAAGCAGTGTTCTGACTCTAGTTGCTTCGAAAGCTTCAATTATGAACGGCATCCTTTTACTTTCAATATATTCACTAGGATTTGCAATTCCCATGCTTGGATTTGCCTACTTTTCTCAGTTTTTCAGAAAAAAAAGCAAAGCTCTTCTAAAAAACCCTAGATACATAAACTGGATCAGCGGAATTCTTTTGATCCTTTTTAGCCTCTACACTCTAATTTTTTAAAAACTTATTATTTATGTCTCAAACTTTTATATTAAATTCCTCAAATTTCCAAACCGAAGCCCTCGATTTCAATGGCATCGTTTTGGTTGATTTTTATGCTGATTGGTGCATGCCATGCCAAGCTTTAGCTCCAGAACTTGAAAAGCTAGCAGATCAACTCGCAACTGATCCACACATCAGAATAGCCAAACTTGATGTCGAAGAATCACCTGAATTGGCTCAAAAATATGGTGTTCGTGGTATTCCAAATGTAATTATTTTCAAAAATGGTCAAAAATATAAACAATTAGTCGGACTTCAAAGTATAAATTTATATAAATCAGCCATCACAGATGCAATATTTGCCAAATAAGCGACTTATTTTACCGACTTTAATTACTCTTAAACACTAACCAAATTTATTCAACCTTACTTATGTCTATTTCACCCTTTCTTTCAACCCAAGGTGTCATTTCTTTTCTGATCACCAACAACAAAAACGAAGCTATTTTAATCGACCCAAGCTTTGAAATGGCTCAAAAAATTGTTTTAAAAATCAAACAAGATAATTTACAATTAAAATATATTTTGGACACCCACACTCACGCTGACTTTTTTTCCTCACGAGCTTTATTTAAAGCCCTTTATCCCGAGGCAAAAGTGGGGCTAAGTGAATCTTCTCCAACCAAAGACAATGAGCTAAAACTAAAAAATGAGCAAATAATCGAGCTTGAAAATATGAAACTAACAGTCTGGCAAGCCAACGGCCACACCAATGAATCTCTAGTATTTGTACTAGATCAAGATAGTCAAAAAGCAGTGTTTACAGGAGATACTTTGTTTGTAGGTGGCACAGGTCGTACTGATTTTCAAGTTGGTGACAGTGGCACACTATATGAAAGCCTTGAGCGAGTCCTAACCTTACCTGACACTACTTTGATTTACCCTGGACACAACTACCAAGGTCAAACTAAAACCACTCTAGGTGTTGAAAAACTAACCAATCCAAGACTAAAACTAGTGCTTGAAGGTAAAAAAGATGAATTTGTAAACTTAATGAACTCCCATCACCCTACCAAGCCTGAATTATTTGAAGAAAGTCTCAAATGGAATGCAATTTAAACCATAAAACCAATCAAACACTAATATACTATGTCTACAATCAACACAGCCCAAGAGCTCAAAACTCGACTCGATCTCCAAGATCTAAATGATATTTTGCTAGACGTCCGCTCAGAAGGCGAATTTCAAGATGGTCACATCACAGGTGCTATAAACCTAAATGTAGCAAATATGTTTCATTTTATGTCGGAAATCAAAAAGCTAGATAAAACTAAAAACTATATTGTGT
>Ga0316610_1000439_pt1 | contig 10175 bp, 11 predicted proteins | sample MIS2017111B_MG_FD_207677 | JGI IMG/M metagenome (GOLD analysis project Ga0316610, IMG submission 207677) | Microbial mat bacterial communities from Middle Island sinkhole, Lake Huron, Michigan, United States - MIS.2017.111B | ecosystem: Environmental > Aquatic > Freshwater > Lake > Sediment... | reverse complement strand
TTTTTGAGGGAGTAACATAACCCTGTTTAAGGGTTCAAACCGTAAGGTTTGCAGAGTAACTTCATAGTGGCGAAGTATAAAGTTTTAAGTATAAATGATAAATCAAGGATAAAATGGGAAAAATTAGAAATTATAATCTTTATTTTTGATTTACACTTCCATAAATTTGCCAAAACTCACAATCTATGCTAGGCTCAAATATCTAGTTTTTAGATAGACAATTTTTTTTAGCTTGGATTGTATGAAAAAAGTTTTAGTTTTGCAGTTTCGTGAGGATGTTACCAAGGAGCATGAGCAAATGTGCATCGATCGATTTGGTAATGAGGGTATAAAGTATGATTATCTAGATATTTTTGACCCTCTAGTTGATTGGAGTAAGCCTAAAGACTTGCTCGGTGGTTATGACAAGCTGATTGTCGGTGGGAGTGCAGGGTTTTATATTGGACCAAATCACAAAAATAATGACTACCAAAAGACGGATTACATCCTAAAATCAACTCAACCATTGCTTGAATTGGCTTTAGAAAAAGATTTTCCTACCTTTGGTATTTGCTTTGGATGTCAGCTGATCGCAAACTCACTGGGAACTGAAGTGGTAAAAGATGAAAATATGGCAGAAACTGGTTTTGTGGAGATTGCAAAAACTGAAAATTCAACCCAAGATCAGATATTTAAAGATTTGCCAGAAGGTTTTTGGTCGGTAATTGGGCATCAAGACAGTGTATCCAAACTACCTAAAGATTGTACATTGCTAGCAAGCTCACAAAAATGCCCGATTCAAGCTTTTAGATATGGAAAAAACGTCTACGCAACCCAATTTCATGGTGAGCTGGGTTATGACGAATTGATCTATCGACTAAATATGTTTCCAGCTTATAATGATTATGTATTAGGACTGGAAAGGAAAGATACTCAATTTGCGGTTAAAACTTTGGAGAATTTTTTGTTGATCTAGTATTTTAATTTAATTCGTATTATTCATTAAAACTTATAAATAAGCTTCCTCGCAGTAAGCTATTTGGTATTCCTTAGCGGAATAGCTCACTTCGTTCGCCAAGCTTGTTAGTTCCCAAGTCAGAACTGCGGAGTAGTCAACCGCTGATGAAATTAATAAGTGTAAAAAAGATTTAATTTGACTATAAGATATGTGTTGGTTTTACTTGTGTAAATTTACTTATGCTTAAAATAAAATTAATCCTTTTTTGGATAAATTGCTTACTTCCAGTTGTTCTAATAGTTTCATATTTTGCTGATCTTTATACTTTGTATGAATTAGGTGAACAAATCGGTCGTATTGCTTTGTTTATTCTGTGGTTAGTCTTACTTCCTGGAATAATCAAAAGACTTGAATTGAAGGGTCGTATTGCTAAAATAGGGATAAATCTAAAAGTAATTCGTCGCCAATTGGGAATTATGGTTTTTGAGTTCGGCTTGATTCATTATTTTTGGATGGTGGCATTCTTTTATATCAAAAAAGGATTTCCTACAGATTTCAGTCTTATTCCAAAATTTCAGACTTTTGGTTTTTTAGCTTTGCTACTTTTTGTACCTTTAGCAATCACATCAAATGACTTTTTCACCAAGTTACTAAAAAAATATTGGCATTGGGTGCATCGTTTGGTTTATATTTCTGCTTTGTTGTTAGTTTTTCATTTGGGTTTTAACGGTAAATATACAGGTTATTTCTTTGCGATTGTGACAGAGTTGATTTTGATTTTAGAGTTGGTTTCTTGGGTGAGGTATTTTTGGAAAGGGAGGAAAAAGAAAGAGGTTTTGGGGAGTTAGCTTAGTTTGAGTATTTCGACATATTTTTTAAAATGGAATAGACTGGGAATATGTCAAATGAAGAAGCATCAAAACAACTTAAGAAAATAGTTACAGATACGCCTAGAGTTTGGAAAATTTTAGGCCTTGCGGTTATTAGCTTTGCTTTTGGTGCCTATTTTGTAAGTCACCTTATTATTTTAGGCAAAGGAAACCTATTCCCACCAGATACACTTGGTATAATAGCAAAATCTGTGTTTGAAAACCCTCCGATGAAAGTCGCTGCAAATGTTGCAATATTGCCAAAAATGATTGATTTTACACTTGGTAGAGTTACCGTCATTGGGAAATATGCGGGACCAGTTGCTACTTTAGCCACTATTTCAATTGAATTAGGACAAAGTCTAGGTCGAACTGAAGGGAATCTTTCTAAAGTTTTTGAAAAATTGGATTGGGATGATATAGCTTATATTTTACTTGGGTTTATAATTAGGTTGGTGGCAGAAAATTGGGCAAAAAAAGAGGTGGAATCAAAGTTTAATTTAATTCTGACAGAGTCACTTTCTGAGATAGATCAAAGCAATCAAAATAAGCTTATATTATACTTAATAATTGAATTGAAGAGTTTTAAAAGTGATCTGGCTTTAAAAAAATTTGGAAATAATGACAAAATCAGAAGAGCTGATGACATATTGAAAATGCTGAGTAAGTATAGACAAAAACTTGATCAAGAATAATTCTTTGTGCGTGTTCCAATACCAAAAACCAACAATTTTTCCAAGTGAAATCCTGGCGGGTTATATCGAGATAAACGCTGGGGTTTTTTCTGAGTTGCCAGATGGTTTAGATTTTAAAATTAGAAATAAGGATTCTTTGAACACTAGCTTAGATATATTATCGTCTCAACTTGGCTTGAGTAAGGCTCACATAGTTACTGCAAATCAAGTGCATCAAGATACAGTTTTACTGGTAAATGAAATGTTGGAGGATTATACAAAACTTGAATGTGATGCAATCGTGACTCAAAATCCTGCGATAATCCCATCGGTTCGCTCGGCTGATTGTGGTAATATTTTGCTTTTTGATCCAGTGACAAATACTCGAGCGGTGATTCACTCTGGCTATAAAGGTACTGTTTTGAATATTGTGGGGAAATCGGTTGAATTTATGGTTAATCTTGGTGTTGATCCAAGTCATTTACTGGCTTATGTATGTCCGAGTATTGGTCAAAATGCGCTTTGGGTTTGGCAAAGTACAGGGAGAGATTGTCCTGAGGAGTTTAAGATTGGGCTTGGGGATGAGATCCTTCGCTTTGCTGTGGTCGACACATCTGTGTCATTTCGAGGGAACCGAGAAATCTTGATCGAGTCGGCTAAGATTTCTCACTTCGTTCGAAATGACAATAGCGCTGAACTATTAGAAAAATCGAGTGAGTCATCAAAATACCTTAATCGGGCCCAAACTGAAATCCAAAACTTTCCTGAAAATGAGAAACCTGGCTTTTTGATTGATTTAAATGGCTGGATTAAGTTTCAACTAATTGAAGCTGGCTTAAAGTCAGAAAATATAGAAGTCTGTAAAATTAACACTTTTGAGGATTTGAGATTTCACTCACAGCGACGAGCTAGAATTATAGATAAATCAGATAGTTTTGGAGTTGGATTGGGACTTATTGCTTTGCGTTAATCTATCTTTTACTTGATTTTTACTACAATTGTGGATTGTGGATTTCAATGATTTCAAAGCCACTAGAATCGAGTGTTGCGACTCTTAGATGTCCGTCATACTCTATTTTACCTTCTAGGTTAAAGCATTTGGGATTTACTTGGGTTGGGAAGTATTGGATATTTCGATGACCGTGAATCTGAAATTCGTTATCGTTGCTATTTCTATAAAAAGCTTCATCAATTACATCGCAATCTTCATATTTTCCCACACCTCGAATAAATTGATTGGTTTTAATAAAAACTGGAGTGTTTGGGATAATAGACATCCCACCATGAGTCACCAAAACCTTTTTTTCATCAAAAGTATAAAGTGAGAAGTCTTTCAGGTTCATTATAAACTTTTTTACCTCTTCACGAGATATGTCAGCTTCTTCAATCTTTGGTTTAGTAGTCAGATTAAACTCGTCTTTGTTTGAAACCAGTCCGTGACTCCATTCCCAAAGGTATTGATCGTGATTGCCCTCAAGCAAAATAAAGTTTGGACGTTGGTAATTTTCAAGCATGAATTTTACTACCAAATCACTTTCGTGGCCTCGATCGCAATAATCACCAACAAAAATATAAAGCTCGTCGTCTTGAATTGGGTAACGACTAAAATATTCACCAAGCGGCTTAAAACAGCCCTGTATGTCACCAAAATGATGAATTTTCTTTATGTTAGAGTAATCTGGAATTTCATAACTTAATAATTTTGCTAAGTTTTCAGGCTTAATTATTTCAATACTTTGAGGAATCGTTTCGTTTTTAAGTTCTGCCCACATCTTATTTAGCTGATCTTCGGGGACTTTTTTATGTTGGTCAACTTTTTCATTTCTTTCTAAGCATAAATTCAAGTCAGTATCACTAAAATCAAGGCAAAAAGTTTTGTATCTGTGGTGTTTAGCCAATTCGTCGTATTGTTGTAGTTCTTGTTTTTTGATATGATTGCTATCAATAAAAATCAGCTCTCCAAGCTTCATTCTGTCGTTTAAATGATATTTTAAAGTGTTCCAGGCATTTTCTTGGTGATGATTTGAAATAGTAAGATTGCCATTTAGATCTAAAAGTGGGCCTTCAAATTCTAATTGAATCGAATTCTCTGACAAAGTATAAGCTTCTAAGTTGTTTTGTTTGAGGAAAGTAGATTTTCCACTACTGGGAATGCCACGTGTCAGAATTAAATAACGCATATGATTTGGGTTGATAGATTGCAGAAGGATAGTTTATCTACGTTCAAGTGTCAATCTGGCAAGGTTTTTTGAGAAACTTAGCGGTTTACCTAACTTTGCTGACTAATACATTATAGCACAAAAACATCTTGATTTGCCTTATATAAAAGGTGTTGAACTTTGTGGCTATAAATTTACAAAGTGTAATTATAGATCTATAATTATAGTTAGAACCAAATAAATACAAAAAAGACTATGATCATTAAAACCAGTAAAAAAATCGGGAAGAAGATCCTAAATAAACCCAAGTCATCTAAGACTGCTAGATTAGCTACAATAGTTAGTTTTATTTTGATCTCAGCTTTAGCACTCAACTTATTGCAGACTTTCGAGCCGACAAATATAGATTCCAATTCTAATCGCTCTGCCTCAATTACAAAATCTAATAACTAACCTCTTTCAGCGATTCCGTTAAGCTTTTCTTGTACACAAATCTATCTTGAAAATAGCACCAAAGTGGAAAATAGTGTTTGTTGGAATTGATTTTTTGATGGTGCTTAAAATGATAGTAAAACGAAAAATTTATCCAAAATAAAATCGCTCTCTGTATATAATTTGGTTTTTCGAGAGTTTTCCAGTTGTCGATTATTTTTGTGCTGTAATGAGGAAAATAAAATTGGAAAAAACCGTACAAAGTCCCAATAAAAAGCATGGATGGCAACCAAAATAAAGTCCAAGCATTTAAATTTCCGATAAATACAAAGATTAAAACTAGGGAGATTTGAATAGCTCGGTCGATAAAATAGGTGAGTAAATAGCCTTTGGGTTTATATAAAGCCTTTTTAAAGAAAAAATAATCGTGATAGAAAATCCTTGAGGCAATCAGCCAAACACTTCCAGAAGTGGAAATCGTAAAATCTGGATCTTTTTCAGGGTCGTTTGGAAAGGCGTGATGCAGATTGTGAGTTGTGCGAAAGACTGGCAGTGTTACGCCACTTATAATGGCTGCAAAATTACCAAATAGATCATTTAAAAGTAGATTTTTACTTACACCTCTATGTGAGGCAATGTGGACTAGATTTAGCAAATAATGCTCACAAATCACTAGTAAACCAAATACCAAAGCCGATTGTGCAAAGTTGATTGATGGTGTGGTCGCTAGCCAAATAAACAGGCCGATAAATATAGTACTAGCTACTATTGTTAAAAACTGATTGAAAAGGTATTTTGAGATCATCTATAATTCAATTTAAGCTGTCTAAAATTGATTGTCAAGATTTACCCAAATATCTTATAAATATATCACAAAACCAAGTGATTTAACTATATTTTTAACCACAAGATTACTTTGTAATATTACATTATGGTTGGGCAATTCTACTTCTTGATCACTGAAATTTAATAAAACTGAAACGGTTTGTTCTTTGTATTTTCTGTGGTAGTGGAGGATTGCTTGATTTGTATTCTCAACATTAATTTCACCAAGTTGTAAGGCAGGATATTTTTTACGCAAAACCAGCAGATTTTTATAATGATTTAAAATACTATTTTTATCTTCAGTTTGCGATTCGACGCATAATTCTGCATAGTTTGAGTGGATCGGTAGCCATGGATTTGGGCTTTTTGTAAAGCCAGCTTGGTCAGTAACATCCCAAAGCATGGGTGTGCGACAGCCATCTCTAGTATGGGAGTCAGTTTGGCTTAAAATGGCAAATAGATCTTTAGTTGAGGCTTTATCGATTTGGATTTCTGGCAAGCCAAGCTCTTCGCCGTAGTAAATAAATGGTGTACCGTGGGTTGTGAGTAGAAAAGTGCTCAAAAGCTTTATTTTGTCATTTTTATCAACATCGTCGACAGTAAGTCTAGATGCAAATCTCGGTTGATCGTGTGAGCCGAGTGCAAAAGTAGGCCAATTTTGGACTGGAATCTTTTGTTGATTAATGATCGAATTTTGTAACAGCTCAAATGTCAGATCTTTATACAGTAAATCAAAATTGTAGATCAAATCTAAAGCAGGATTTACATCACCAAAATAGTTTATCCAACCATCTTGAATAGGTCCATTCGGATTGACTTCACCGATCAAGACTTTGTTAGAATATTGATCTAGTAATTTTCTAATTTGGACTATAAAATCAACATTTTCAGGCTGATCAAAATTGTATTTAAAATTTGAAAAGTTGTTTTGCTCAAATATCAGCCCTTCTGGGTTGTCGCGAAGCTCAGTATCCTCTAGAAAAGTATTTACACTATCCAATCTAAAACCGTCTACACCTAAATCAAGGTAAAACTTTATAATCTTCTCCAATTCCACCCTGACTTCAGGATTCCTGAGATTTAGATCAGGCTGATCGGGTAAAAAGAAATGGTAATAATACTCATTTGTTTTGGGATTCAGTTCCCAGGCGGAGGCATTGTAGACATTTTTCCAGTTGTTGGGAGTAGCTTTTTGCCAGATATACCAGTCTCGTTTGGGATTATCGAGACTTGAGCTCGATTCTAAAAACCACGGATGTTCGTTTGAAGTGTGATTTAGCGGTAAATCTAAAATAATTTTCAAATTTCTAATATGGACTTGAGTTATTAATTCAATTAAATCTGTGTTTTTACCAAATATTGGATCGACTTCAAGATAGTCCGAAACATCGTAACCAAAATCTTTCATAGGAGATTTAAAAAATGGATTGATCCAAATAGCATCCACGCCTAGATCCTTTATATAATCAAGCTTTTCAATAATTCCACGCAAATCACCCACACCATCGTCGTTACTATCCTTAAAAGATCGAGGATAGATTTGATAAATTACAGCTGATTTCCACCAATCTTTGTCTGAGGTCATTTAGCTTGGATTATATCAGATTTTGAGAAAGGTGGCAAACCTAACTCGTTGACATCCTGAACTCATTTCAGGATCTATATCAGCTTAAGTATAATTGCGAGCTTCGCGACGGCAATCTCTTAACTTAAGCACAAAGTCTGTCGTCCTGAGCAAAGCGAAGGATCTCAAGGCATTAAACAAAAATCCGTGTCATCCTGAACTTGTTTCAGGATCTAAAGCGAACTTCAACCAAAAGTAAATGTGGTTTTTATGGGTCGCGAGGCTCAGGCATTTGGACTCCTTCACTCCACAAAACTCGCCCGATATGGAAAGCTACGCTTTTTCTATTTTCCTCGTTCAGACCAGTTGTTACGTTCATCCGTTCCAAACGGTTGAATATATAGGAATTAGAAAAAGAAATTTTAGCACTTAGGTTGGATATTTTAAATATTCACTAGTAAATTAGCGTAAAATCAACTCCAAAAGCTCATGGAATTTTTCGTATCCAGCTGATTTATTAAAGTGACCTCCAGATTCTATTATAATACTCTTTGCTTGGCACAAATCTGCAAATTCTTTGAGGGTTTCAAAACTCAAATATGGATCATTTTGACTGTAAATGCTTAATATTTGATCTGTGTAAGATTTTAACTGGCTTAAAGAATCTCTACTGTTGAAAAAACTCTGGTTTAAAATATCAAACTCCTCAATTCCGATCTTCTTGTACAGTCCAGAAATTAGAAAAAGTTTCTTGAGTTTTAACTTGTGTTTTACAATGAAATCAACCGCAAATGTTGCTCCTAGACTATGGCCTACGAAAATCGTATTTTCATTGAATAAATGGACATATGAAAGTAAAATCTTCTCCCAAGATTCAAAACTCTGACCATCTGGACTTGGAAATTGTGGCACTAAAACTTTTTTATTTTCACTAGAAAGGCTATCAAAAAGCCATGGAATCCAGTTTTCAAAAGGATGTCCAAAAGTACCGTGGAGGATTACGATGTCGTACATAGTTTAGGTGAGTGAGTTAAAAGTATAAACCTTTGAAGTATAAATTATAAATCAAGGATAAAATGGGGAAAGCTCAAAGTGTAGAGTTCAAAGAGCAAAGAGCAAAGATTTGGGGAAAGATTAATTTCAAATGTTTAATTTCTTAATTTTTAATCAATGTGATAATTTCTAATGAATTAAATGTTTAAAACATTCTAACATTAAGATTTAAAAATTGATTTAAAATTGTAACATTATACATTATACATTTTTATACTTTAATCTTTTTATACTTTTTATTTGATTTATCATTTATACTTTTTACGTTTTATACTTAAAAAAAAGACGGGATAACCCGTCGATATAGTTTGCACAAGATCCTGAAACAAGTTCAGGATGACACAATTGAATGAAATGAGTGTGGCTAACGCTTAACCCATTGTGGAGCTTTTCTAGCTTTCTTAAGACCTGGTCTCTTTGAAAGGACTTTTCTAGGATCTGAAGTAATCCAACCATGGTTTCGGATTTCTGTTCTAGAGTCTGGGTTGTGTTCGACAACTGCTTTTGATAGAGCTAGGCGGCAAGCTTCAGCTTGGCCAGTTTGACCTCCACCTTTGGTGAAAAATTCTACTTTGATATTATCAAGATTTAAAGTTTTGATGGCTTCGGCTACTTTATTAGCAAAATAAGCTGGGAAGTAGGCAAATAAGTCTTTTCCGTTGACAGCAACTGTATGTGCTTCACCTGGATAGATTTTACATTTTGCAACTGCGGCTTTTCGGCGACCGATTTTAGCGATATATGGCATATTTAAGATTAAAAGTGTTTGATGTACATCACATCATTGATGTGAATAAAACTATAGCTTAGAATAACTTAAAATTTTGATAGTTGTCAAGGTTTTATTTATAGGTTAAATTATAAGTATATGTCTGACGAAAAATTGCAGGGGTTAAACGATGAGCAAGTTGTCCAATCTAGACTCAAATATGGCTTAAATATAATTCAAACAAAGAGTTCAGAAAATTTATTTTTGAAAATTTTAACTTATTTCAAGAGTCCAGTTATTTTAACTTTATTGGGTGCTAGCGCTCTTTCTGGATTTTTAGGTGAAGTTAGAGATGCTATAATTATAGTTGTGATGGTACTTCTAAGTATAGGCTTAGATTTTATACAGGAGCAAAGAGCAGATCAGGCAGCCAAAAAACTTGCCTCTACTCTTAAAAGAAATTGCGATGTTGTTAGAAACTCAAAGCAGCAAAATATCCCTGTTAGCGATATTGTCCCTGGAGATATATTATATCTGGCAATTGGAGACATAGTACCTGCAGATGCCAAGATCTTAGAATTTGATAGTTTTGTATGTAATGAGTCTGTTTTAACAGGTGAAAGCTTCCCTGCCGAGAAAAATATAGGCGATGAAGTCTTTTCAGGCACTAGTGTGATGGGGGGTTGGGCATACGCTGAAGTGACTAAAACTGGTATAAATACAAGATTTGGAAGTATCGCCAAAAAACTTTCAACTGGCGAAACTAAAAATTCATTTACAGTTGGTGTAGATAATTTCGGAAAGCTAATATTAAAACTAACTGTTTGTACCTACCCAGCCCAACCTACTCCCATACTAGATCTGGACTCTCTAAGTTAAAGATTTTCTGTAGTTGAGTATAGATATTTTGACCTTGTTTTCTACAGGTCTGAATAAAAGTTAGAATACTGGCA
>Ga0316610_1000437_pt1 | contig 10193 bp, 8 predicted proteins | sample MIS2017111B_MG_FD_207677 | JGI IMG/M metagenome (GOLD analysis project Ga0316610, IMG submission 207677) | Microbial mat bacterial communities from Middle Island sinkhole, Lake Huron, Michigan, United States - MIS.2017.111B | ecosystem: Environmental > Aquatic > Freshwater > Lake > Sediment... | reverse complement strand
ATCCAAAGCCAGCAACCTAAAACTTCAATTTTTACATTTTCCAAATTGATAACTTTTTGGATTTTCTCCATCAGTCTCTCTTCGTGTTTTATGTCAAAATCTGGGTCGTTTTGGCTAGCTTTTTGTAAAGCCTCTTTATAAATGCGGTTGAGTTCCTGCATTTTCTCGGTTTCCCCTCCTTTGTCTGGGTGGTACTTATGAGCCAACTTTCTGTAAAGTGTGCGGATTTCCTCGGGGGTCAATCCATTAAATAAACTGTCAAACATAGTGCATTGCTAGTCATCAACTTAGGGTAATGACTAACCAAATTATAGAAAACTTTGTTTGATTTGTCAAGTGGTTTTTTTCAAATAATCCTTATATTTATGCGACTTTATAGCCTATTGTTTGATTTTTACCACTTGACTTTTTAGGTAAAAAAACTTAATCTTTAGACAACAAAAAACACCCACTTTTTCAAGGGGTGTCTTCTGCCTAGTTAAAAACTAGCAATGCTTTTGCATTCAATCAATTTTTAAAAATTATGTCAACCATAAAAACTGAAAACACTGAAATAATCAAGGAAAATAAGAGGGGCGGTGTCAGGAGTGGAGCAGGTAGAAAAAAGGGAATTAGAATAGAAGAACAATCTTTTACAGCCAGAACCCAAGACATTGAACTTTTAAAAGAAATTAAAAAAAAGACTGGTGAAAGTTTAAGAAGCATTTTCGCACGGCTTATCCAAGAAGAATATAAAAAGCTAAGTAAAAGCTAGTTTTTAACTAGGCTACATATCCAGCTAACAAGCTAACAATAGCCACAAAACTTTTCCCCTTAGATGTAAATTTTGATCGCTCCATAGTACATCAATTTTTGGAAAAAATTGATAGAGGGAGGCTTGACGACCGTAGTCTTCTCAATTTTAGAGATACAACTGGGGGCGTGTGGTACTTGCTACACTTCAAACCTCTGCAAGCTCCATTTTTTGCTCCCAAACTCTGGTTTCTACTTGTGCTTTGGTTATTATACAGGTTTTAACCGCCTCCACCATTGAAACATCACGCTTTTTAGCCTCTTTTTTAACCTGTTCAAGTGTAAAGTGGTTTTTAGTTGCCAATTCTGCCAAATAGCCCTCACAAACAGCCTCAACCTCTGCTGAGTGGCTTTGCATGTATTCCAAAATTAAGGCTTTTCTTTTTGCTTGTTTTTCTTGCTCTCTTGCTTCCTGTTCTTGTCTTTCTAGTTCTTCTTTTGCTCTAATCTGTGCCTCTTCTGCCTGTTTTTTTTCCTTAGCTCGCCAGTCTTTTAATCCTGAAAAATCTATGTCCTCGTACATGTTGTAAATCATGAAAAAGTAACCTGTGGGACTTTGAATTTTATTTTTAGTTTTGTTAGTTTCTATTTCCTGCCCTAGTTTAAAAATCACATAATCCGCACAATCCAACACTTTTTGAGGTTCTGGATCAGCTAAAAACTCGTTTATTTGGTTTTCTCCAAAACCTAGTTTTTCTAATTTAGCTTTTAACTCTTTGTTCTCTCCCTGTTCAAAATGCAACTCATCCACATTGGCAATTTCAATTTGTCTCAAGTTCTTATCCTTGTTTGGATTTTCGGTAATTTCAAATTTTAAGGCAATTACTTTTTGTTTATTCTTTACCAATTCCAGCTTTACAAAAAGGTCTGTTTTCTCGTTTATCTCTTTGATTGCAGGAATAATAACCCATTTTTTAAGTTCTTTAAACTGTTTATAGCTTATATCTGCTATCCCCATTAACTGCCTAAATGCCTCAAGTGTTAATTCTCCGCTTGTACCCCACCCCTGTTTTTCAATATATTTTGTTTTTAAAAATTCATAAAGTTTTAATGCGTAACTGCCGTTAAATTGATTTTGTAATTTCATTAGTAGCTTTACATATATTTTAGGCTTTGAAAGCAAATCAGACACAAAACTAGGGTACTCATAATAACATATGCCATCTTTGACAATACATTGAGCCAAAAGATTGAAAGAAATCCAAAATGGTCTGCCGTCTTCATCAAACAAATCACCATTTATATTTATTTTACTAATATCATTTAAAATTTTTTTAAAATAGACATTATTTTCTCCTGTATATCCCAAAACTTTATAAAGCGTAGGTATGGCTATTTCAAATCTTTGCTTTCCATCTCTCAAACCATTTTTTAAAGCATGCACGGCAAATATATTCCAACATTTGTGCTGAATTAAATCAAGTTTTCCTTCAATATGGATTACTTGGTGGGGTTTGTTTAGATATTCGTTTTTTAAGGCAATTTGTTTTTTGTTGGGCATAGCTCAAAATTAATAAAAAATGCTTTTGAATAAAAGAAAAAGTATTTAGTGGTGTTTGTCAAATAGATTTCACCACCTTACAAGTAAAATTTCACCACCTTACAAGTAAAATTTCACCACCTTACAAGTAAAATTTCACCACCTTACAAGTAAAATTTCACCACCTTACAAGTAAAATTTCACCACCTACCTACCTATAAACCGCTATTTAAAGCCAAAAAAAATCCTACAATATATAACAATATATAAACTAACTACAACAATATATTGTTGTAACAAAAACGGCGGAATAAATCCGCCTTTGTCGTCGTCGTTTTTTTTGAAGAAATTTGAAAATACTAAAATTAAAATGTAGCAAATAAATATTTAAAAAATAAAATAAGAATGCCTGTAAAAATTACAAAAACTACTCTAAAAACGATTTTCTTACTTAAAATGATAAAACATACTAGATACAAAAAATTGCGTCTTAAAATGCAAATAAAGGGGCAAGTTTAAAAATTAGATTTTGTTTGTTAAAAATCTCAAACAAGTTTTCAGTCTTCTTTCTCTTCTTTAGGTTTTCTACTAAACCAACTCAAAAGTCCACCTGTCTTGTCTTTCTTAGATTCTAAAAAAAGGTTATTTTGCTGCAAAGCTAAAGTTTGTTGGTTTTTGATTAGTTCTTGAGCTGTTTTTATTTGTTGGTTTTTCTCTTTTAATTCATTTTCTAAAGTTTCTACTCGGCTTTTTAGTTCTTGGATTGTTTCGTCTTTGGCTCTCAGTAGTAAAATGGTTGTTTTGTCTTCCGCTTCGTCTTTAGCTAGTCTTTGGCTAGGCTCTAACTCATCCTTACTAGCTTCTTGACTGGGTTTAACTAGGTTTATTAGTTCCTTTCTTTCAGTCGCTTCAAAAATTCTTATTAAATAATTTGTTGAGTAGGTTCTGCGGTTCTGCCTTCCTGTTTCAATCTCGTTTTCATCAGGTTTAAATTCTTTTATCCAATTGTTTAAGGTGTGAATTGACAAACCTGTAAGCTCTGTTATCTCCTCCTTTGTATAAAATTTTTGTTCAGTAATCAGATCAATTGTTTGATTAGGCATAAATTAAGTAAAAGCTAGTGTTTTGACTAAGTATTAACTATCTAAACTAAACTTTAACTAGGTTGTCAATTGTTTTTGAGTTCGTATAATTTATACGAAGTTGAGAGGTTTTAAATTTAAATTTAGTACTTATTGACAGTTGGTCAAAAAAGTGCTTTATTTAGAGGCTTTTTAAGCAAATTTATTTTAAATCCCCACAGGTAACTTTATTAGTTCCTGTTTTGGGGACTTTTATTTGCTTATTTGTGGGCATAATTTTTTATTTTTTATGCCCTCTAAATTTAAGAAGTCTATAACAGTAGCAATTTTGTTAGCTATTGCAGCTTTGAATTATAAAGAGTTAGTATCACCTTTTTGGGGTACTCTGATTTTTAATTTTAACATAATTGTCTTGATTTTTATTTCAATTTACATTATTATAAGTTTATCTTAAAACAACTTTAAAATGTAATTTTTATGAGCTTGCCTTCTTCTTCTGTTCCATCATCGCCTTCGGGTACTGGTGGACTTTTTAATAGAGTTAAATCTTTTTTTATCTTCCTTTTTGCTAGAGTAATTGATATTGCTGGAGTATTTTCTATCTTGGTTTTTATTTTAATATTAATCGGTTTAAGCATTCCAGATTTTTTTACTAAACTTTCTTTTTACCTTGATGACAATCAAAGAAAAACAATTGTGCGTAATTTAGGAACAATTTTTAATCTAAAAGTAAAATTTGAGGAAGAACAGCAGAAACCAGAACAAAAAATTGAAGATAAGACAACTACTAAAAATGATATAAGTTCTATTCCAGTTTTACAGGAACAAAACCAAAACAGCTCATCGGTAAAATCTCAGACTTTGGAAGCAGTAAAAAGTCAAAATTATCAACTTTCAAGAAAAGATTTAGTTAGTTGCCAAACAAGTGGTCTTAACATATTTTTCAAAGATGATGTAAGAGAAAAAAGCAATATAATTTATAATGGATTACAAACAAATAGTCAGTTTTATTTTACATGGACATATATTGGTTTACCAGATCCTTGTGTTTTTTCTTTACCTAAAAATGCAAAACAGCTAAAACTTGATTTTGGTATTCCAAATACAAATGATAAAAAAATATTAGACTTTCATGTACTTATAAAGGTCGGAAACAGGACAGTTTTAGATAATTTTATTATTAATGAAAACACTCCTAGAAAAGCTTTAACGATTGATTTGCAGGGAGAAGATAATTTATTTATAGAAACTGGAAACATGGATAATGCATTACACTTTGTTAATGCTGAAGTTGTCTTTTAACTGACCCAAAAAAACTATCTTAAAACAAATGTAATATTGTAATATTTATGATTTCACCTTCCTCCACTCCATCGTCGCCTTCCAGTAATGATGGACTTTTTAATAAATTTGTTTCGTTATGTGGTAAAGTAATTGACTTTGCTGGAGTGTTAGCCATATTAGTTTTTGTTCTGATATTGATTGGTTTAAGCATTCCAGATTTCTTTGCCAAATTTTCTTTTTCCCTTGATGAAAATCAAAGAAAAACAATCATCCGCAATTTAGGAACAACTTTTAGTCTAAAAGTGAAATTTGAGGAAGAAGTATTAAATTCAATCAAAAAAGAGGAAGCAAACACTTTTGTAAAAAGTGAGGAAACTACAAAATCTACTCCAGTTTCATCGGAGCAAAGCCAAAATAATTCATCAATAACGACTCAATCTTCCGAAAGTATAAATACCAAAACTTATAAACTAACTAAGCAAGATGCAATTACAGATAATATTTTTTACAATTGTGCTAGTAATGGCTGGTCTTGTGATTTTAAGCTGGATCAAAGTTTAGCTTTTTCTTCTACCTATAGACAAGTAAATCAAGACACCTTTAGATTATTAACTGATTTTTGTAAAAGTGATAATGTTTGTGTTGCCTCTTTTAAGGTGCCTAAAGATAGAAAAAAGATTGTATTTGAATTTGGCTTACCTACTGAACAAAAAAGTCAAGAAGTAAATTTGTTTATAGATATTAATGACATCAATTTGTTTGAAGGAGAAAAAGTTAAAAGTGGTGACCTTATAAAACAAACTGTTAACTTACCAAAAGTTTCGAATTCTAATGACATCCTCAATATTAAATACTACAAAACAAATAATCAATATCCCAAAATTTATTTTACTGATATTGAATTTGACTAATCCTATTGTCCACAAAACCTCCGTTTTATAGACTAGATTTTTGAAAATCTTAGGTAGTGGTTTTAATTGACAAATTCTGTCCATTTATTTAGTCTTTTAATTATAGTTTAGTTTTTAGATATTTTGTAAATTTATAGACTTTTATTTATGCTCATTGGTTATGCTCGTGTTTCTACACAGGATCAAAATTTGAACCTACAAAATGATGCCCTTTTAAAGGCTGGCTGTGAGAAGATTTTTGAAGACAAGGTTAGTGGAGCTAGAATAGAAAGAAAAGGCCTCACAGAGGCTTTAGATTATGTCCGTTCTGGTGATGTGCTAGTTGTATGGAAATTAGACAGGTTGGGTCGTGGGCTTCGTGATTTGATAGACAAAATGCAGGATTTAGAAAAAAGAGGGGTTGGCTTTAAGTCTTTGACGGAAAATATAGACACAACCACCGCAGGGGGAAAATTGATTTTTCATATTTTTGGCTCTTTAGCTGAATTTGAAAGAAATTTGATCAGGGAGCGAACAGTGGCTGGTTTGTCTTCGGCTCGTGCTAGAGGAATAAAAGGCGGTAGAAAAAACAAGCTAACAGCTGAACAAATTGAGCTAATGAAAAAAATGTATAAAGATAAAACTATACCAATCAAACAAATTCTTGATACTTTTAAGATTTCTAAGAGTTCGCTTTATAAGTGGGTGAAGTAGGTTAATTTATAAGTTTTCTTTGATTTTTTCAAAAATACCTTCCAGTTCTCCATTTGATACTTCTTGCCATTCTTCTTTTGTCATTTCTTCAAAAACTTTGATATTCAGTCCATTCTTAAAACTACCTTTTAAACTGGGTATTTTTTCTTTTATATGATTTTCAACATCAGTATCATCTTTAATTTCTAAAACAACTGCATCAATTAAATCTTTTAGAGCAAAAATTTCTTTTTTAATTGTTCTTATTATTGCTGTTGATTTACAATAATTTTCTATTTCTCTTTTGCTTAATTTGAAAAATAATGCATTATCATTTTTGCACCGATTTTCTATCTCTTGGGCATTTTTATTTTTAGCTTTTTCATCATTTGACCCTTTGTCACTGTCAATTATAACACAATATCTATTTGGAGAACTGGCTATTTTATTAAATAGATCAAGTTCAGCCACATTTTTTAATGAACTACCTCCACCTAAGCAAAAAGTTAAATCCAGATCACAACTCAATTTTTCTAGGGCTTTTTGTATAAATATCAAATCATCTTTACCTTCAACAAATAATAAAAATTTAGCTTGACTTATAAGTTCATGGCTTGGCTCTATTCCTAATTCGTGGATAATTTCACTTATCAAACTTGTGTCAGAACCATTTTGATAATATACTGAGCTTTTTTGTTGATCGTCTTTTTTAACAAGTACAGTAAAATCTTTTTCAACATTCCCAGCAAAAATTGGCGAATGAGTTGTGATGATGATTTGATTTTGATCGGAAATAATTTTTAATGCTTCTAGTAATTCATCTTGAGCTTTTGGGTGTAAATATGTTTCGGGTTCTTCTATTGCGTAAATAGTGTTTGTTTTGTTTCCTTTTTTAGCTAAATACCTTAATTGTGCAACCATCAAGAGCCTCCTGTAACCAGTACCTTTTTGAGCAATGGGTACTTTCTCGCTTTCTCCCTTAACTTTCAAATTTACATCCACTGTTTGAACGGCATTCATCCATTGGGCTTTTACCTTGATTTCTAATTCCTCAATATCTGGCACATATTCCTTCAAAAATACTTTTATTTCTTGAGCTTCTAAAGCTAAATCTCTATTTATATCTTCCTCAATTTTGTTAAGATTTTTTGTATTTTCCTCTTTTTCTAAAACTGCCTTAACTTCTGAATTAAATTTTTTATCAAAATTGTCTTTTATTTCAAGTGAATAATCCGCCTTAAAAATTTCAAAAAATGGTAATGCTTTTTTAATGTCCTTATCTTCAATCCAAGTTTTTTCTTTAGTCTCGTTTTGTCGGTCTAATGCTTCACGAATATATTTTATTTTTTCAACTTTTGAATTATTGCCACTGCCTTCTTTTGGAATTTCAACATTCAATTTTTTTACAAGCGGATTAATCTTTGCATCCGTTAGTGAATATAAATTTTTATAATCTTCATTTTTATAATCTTCTACCCAAACCCAATAAGATGCTTTGTTTGTCCCTTTGTCTACGACTAACTTGATTTGTAAAAAATCGTCAGTTTTATAGTATTTAATTTGTTCATCTATTCCCTCTTCTTTTTTCTTTGTCTCCGTCCAGTATTCTCGTAATTTATCGGTTGGCTCGGCAAAAACACACTCAATTTCTATTCTGCTTTCTGTTGAATTATAATTAAAATCTGATCCTGACAAGACTTTTAATGAACTATCATTAAAAAATACATCCAGGGCATTTATGATTGTTGATTTTCCAACATCATTCCTACCCACAAATGCTGTTAAATTACCAATATCAAGGTAATTATCCATTTTATTTATTCCTCTGTAGCCATTTATTTTTACTTTTGATAAATACATAAAATTAATAAATTTTTGCTTAAAATTCCAAAAAATCCCAGTCTTCCAAGCTCTCTCTAAAGCCTTTGTATTCAGGTTTTTGATTGATTCTAAAATGTTTTTCATCCTCATTCTTTTTACCCTCTTGAATTACCAAACCACCAAATAAATTCTTGCCTTTGGCGTTTTCGGTTTTTATGTAGTCCTGTAAAGCCTCACTTTTTAGCTTGTTTTCGTCTTCTCGGTCTCCACTGGCTTTGGTGTCAAAAATTCCAAGCCTGCCGTCCGTAAATAAAACCAAAAAGTCTGGTTGAAAGGTTCTATCTTTGCCGTATTTTATACCAAAGTTAGCCTGTAAATGTTCGTTTCCATTTTGCCACCACCAAGCCACTTTTTCGTTTTGATCCAAAAATTCTATAAAGTCCTCTTCAATTTTGCTATCAATGTTTAGATAACATGGTTGATACAATGATTTTTTGTAACTGTATTTTTTGTAGCTATTTGGGTTGTAATTCCTATTTTGATTAATTTCCCAGTTTTCATCCCAGCTTTCGGTTTCCTCAATTTTCTTCTCAATTTCTATTACTTTGACTGGTTTGTATTCCCTCACGGCTTGATCTAGCAGTTTTGAAAATTCAAGGGCATTATTTAGAATAATACTTTGAACAAATAAAGCTCCGTTGTTTATTTCAGGTTTTATATCCAAATAAATTGAAAACCAATTATACAAAGAGTTTCTAACAATAGGAATTGACCTTTTTGGTGCAAATCCTTGCAAGTTTATTTTTACCAAGTTTTCAAAAGCAAAATATAAATCGTTTTGTGATAAATTCACTTTTAACTTGTCGTCGCCTTTTATTTTATCATCAGTAATTTGGTCAAAAATAAGAGTATCCAGCCCTTTATTCAAAATAATTTCATCCTTATTTTCTAGTCCTGCTATATCCATTTTTTGACTAATTTTTGTCTTGTTCTCCTCAAAAAATTCAGCCTTACCAATTTCTAAACCAAAATAACCACACAAAACCTTTTCTAAGGTTTGGTAAAAACTGGCAGTAATGTCTCCATAATCAAAGCGGTTTCGGTAATATGAAGTCAAAGGCAAGGGTTCGTATTCCTCGCTTCTTTTGACATTGATTGATTTAATAATGTTGGGGTTGTAGGTCTCTTGATTTACATTAAAATCACTTGTATTAAGATAAACAAAGGCTTTGTTTAGCTCATCGTTTTCATAATGTTTTGCCTCTGGCATTCTCAAAATTCTTCCCACTGTTTGGATTTCAAAGGTTATGCTTCTTATTTCCCTAAACCTCACTAAAATTTGACTTCGTGGACAATCCCAGCCTGTGTCAATGGCTTGTTTGAAAATCAAAAATTCTACTTCACTTGTGTTTGGAGTTACAAAATCTTTTTCATTATTTACCTTTTCCTCACTTAACCAAATAGCCAATTTGTAGTTTTCGTAATTAATCCCTTTGGTTGCCAAAAAGCTTTCTACAAACGCTCTTTTGTCTTCCCCCTCGTTTCCAGTTGGTAATTGAATTAAAACAAGCGGATTGACTTTGATTCCTGCTTCTTCGTATTGTTTTTTAAGTTCCAGTCTTTTTTTGTAGGCACTTTCAAGAATTAGCTGTTGACTTGTTATGTCGTCCTCTGTAAATTGATCTAAATTAGGGTTGATGATGATTTCTTTTTTTATCATTCCCTCATCTATTACATCGTTACTCTGTACCACCACCTTTTCTTGATACTGACCCTCTCGCAGGGTTGGAGTGGCTGACATTTCTATTGTTAAATCGGCATTTACAATTTCATCTCGCAGTTCCAAAGCTCTTTCACTGCTGGCGTTTGAGTGGCTTTCATCAATTATCATGATGATTTTTCTTTGTTCCGTTTTAGTATTTTCAACTAACTCTCTGAAATTCCAAATCTCAGTATTTTTCATTAGTTTATTTTTCCAATCTCCAGTTTCTCTATCCTTACTCCTTAATTTTTCCCAGTTCACTACCACCAAATTGTTTTTTTCAATTGTTTTTTTACTTCCAAAATACTCTTGTTCAAGAAGGCATACAAAAGGAAAATGAAACAATTCTTTTTTTATAGCTTGGTAGCTTTGTAAGTGTAATTCCCCTT
>Ga0316610_1000436_pt1 | contig 10261 bp, 8 predicted proteins | sample MIS2017111B_MG_FD_207677 | JGI IMG/M metagenome (GOLD analysis project Ga0316610, IMG submission 207677) | Microbial mat bacterial communities from Middle Island sinkhole, Lake Huron, Michigan, United States - MIS.2017.111B | ecosystem: Environmental > Aquatic > Freshwater > Lake > Sediment... | reverse complement strand
CATACTCATCTTTACTCATATTTCCAAATAAAGAAGGTGTACTTATTGTGTTTGTAGCGTTTGTTGCAACGATTTTATCTCTGCCATAGTCTAGCACTTTCCTAGGCATATCTATAGCTAATTTGAAGAAACTTTGCTGTTGAGATGTGGCTGTGTTCTGATCAGCAATAGGAGTGTGATATTTTATATCATCAATTGCCACAATTGTGTTTTGGTCTCCAATATCAGTTTTAATGATTGTGTTTTCATTTTGGATTATTCCTAAAACATGATTCAAGTATTTAAACTGATCCTTTGATAGTTTTTCTGCCCAAATCTCTTTTTGACTTTCTGGTAAAGATTCGTATTTTTTGGCAAAAATAAGCCATTTAGGAGGGATTGAGTTCATATTATTTATAAATATGTTAATTTTGGTCTGTGTTTTACTTTTAAATTTACCTTTGTATAAACTAAAATAATAGTCTGTAGTGTATTTGTTTAAATAATTTTTACAACTGACCAAAAATCTATTATAGACTCATTATAATCTATATTACAGTTCTTGACAAACAGCTCTAAAATAATAAAAAATTAACTATCAAATCAAAGTATGGTTGATTAGTAAAAAATAAAATATTTTAAAAATAAAGCTTGTATATGATCAAAATTTCGGGCAAACCCACTATTTTAGAAATTCAATCAATCTATATGTCAAATCAAGTGACTGTATTGGAGTTGATAAACTTTTTCTTGCAAAGAAACAAAGAAATTGACACCAAGATCCAAGCCAGTCTCAGATACACAGAAAAATTAGCCCTTAAAAAAGCTATAGAACTAGATGAGTTACTAAAAAGCTATCTCGATAAAGGCAAAAGTTTTGAGGATTTGTTTTTAGATTACCCACTGTTTGGTATTCCATATGCTTTAAAAGATAATATTTTAGTAGAAAATGAGATTGCAACTTCTGCTTCAAGAGTAATGGAAGATTTTGTGGCTCCTTATTCAGCTACCGTTTACAAATTGCTTGATGCTTCAGGTGGCGTATTGATCAGCCAAGTAAATCTTGATGAGTGGGCTGTTGGATGCAGTACTGAAAATTCAGCTTTCCAAAAAACCAACAATCCTTTTGGGAAAAACAGAGTCCCTGGAGGCTCATCTGGGGGTCCTGCTGCTGTGGTTGGTTCAGGACAGGTAGTGTTTAGCTTGGGTAGCGATACAGGAGGGTCCATAAGGCAACCTTCGGCTTTTTGCAATGCAGTTGGGATGAAGCCGACTTATGGAGCTGTTTCAAGGTATGGGGTGATGTCGCTAGCATCATCGCTGGATCAAGTGGGTCCGATCACTAATTGTGTGGCTGATAATGAGCTTATATTAGCTATTTTGAGCCAAAGTGATTCCAAAGATCAGAGTAATTTAACAGATTTTAATGAGGTTAATTCGGCTTTGTTTCAAGATTATTATACTCCAGATGCGAGTCAAAATGCTAAGTTTAAAATAGGTATTCCTAAAGAATATTATTCTGAAGGTTTAGATGCTAGAATTAAAGCCAAGCTAGAAGCTTTACAATATGCCTTAAGTGAGAAATTTGAAATTGTACCAGTTTCTTTGCCTCTTACAAAATACGGCTTATCGATTTATTATATCACCATGACAGTCGAGACAGCTGCAAATTTTGAAAGATACGATGGAGTTCGATATAGCCCACAGGTTGATTTAGAAAATAAAGACGATTTGTTTTATAAATTTAGAGAAAAGTATTTTGGTGACGAACCCAAACGAAGAATTATGTTAGGTACTTATACCTCATCGTCAGGTTATTACGATGCATATTATAACCGAGCAAATCAAGTCAAAGCCATGATGCAAGCTGATTTTGCTAAGGTTTTTCAAAATGTCGATCTGCTACTTTGTCCGACCACTCCAGAATTGCCATTCAAGTTTGGTGACAAAACCAATAATCCACTAGCTATGTATTTATCTGATGCGATGGTGTACGGAGCCAACCTAGCCAAGTTGCCTGCCATATCGATCCCAATCGGTTTTATAAACGAAGCAGGGGAGGATCTGCCTGTAGCCTGTCAAATCATAGGCCCAGAAAGAGCAGAAGTAAACATCTTTCGATTAGCTAAGGAGATTGAGAAGGTTTGTTAGCTTGGCGATGTTGGTTTTAGTTATAGATTATAGAGATGTTTTGTTGACTTATGGTCGTGTTTGATCATTAAAAAATACCCCTTATTTAGGAGTAATTGATAGTTTATAGTAAATAAATCTCGCTAAAAAACAAAAACTTTATATCCTACAAAATTGGTTACCATGGTGACACCTGCTACCATGAGTTTGGCTATAATGGGCCACTTTTTGGAAATTAATGGATATTTGGCTGTGATATCCAAGATAAATTTATTTTTAGTTAAGAAATTCATTAAAAGGACTGAAATACTTAAGCTAAACAAACTAACCATAAAAAATGATCCGATGGTTTTGGTGTTATTACCTGCCTTAGAGTCAAAAAAGGTGAGGTATCGATTCAAAAAATAGCTCACAAAATTGGCAACTACAAAGGCTATACTTTGTGAAAAACTATATTTATTTAACTTTAGTCTTTTGATTGTTTTTACAATTTTTGAGTCGTCTTTGATGTTTTTGACTATCGTATACCAGATGACAAAATCAAACCCAGTATTAAAAATACCGACTAAGACGTAGGTGATAAAACGTTGTATTTCAAGTGAATTTAACATATATTGTGCTTAATTATAATTTATAAATAAAAATAACATCGTTTGCATTATATATCGGTTTAAGCGAATTTATATAATCCAAATTTGATTTGGCTATTGGATTGGTTTTTGACCAATGGCTTACATGTTGAAAAACGAATGTATCTATAACGACATATTTTGCCCCTGAGATCTTGAGATCATTTTGAGTCAAGTCGTAATAATAGTTGTAAAAATCTGCATTATCAGCCCTTTTGAAATCACTGTGACGCTCCACTAAGTCTTCAGGTGTAATCAAGCAAGCGTTCCATGTAGCATTTATGATAAGCCTTTTATTCTCTGGGGTGATCAAATTTTGTTCTGCTAAAAACTTGTAAGCATCAGGTAGTTCCTGACCCCAGTTTAAGCTTGAATCGGTAGCTAATCTCCATTTTTCTTTAGACCAGAGTGGATTTACATAGCCGATGTTTTGAGGTAGGCCAACTATACCAATAATGATATAAACAAGTAGTAGAATACTTAAAATACTATTTTTAATTTTAGAAAAATAGCACACTGCTGCAACTATCAAATAGACAAAAATCAGCATTGGGTAAAAATGTCGATAGCCAATAGTCAGGTGCGAGTTCCAGGATAAAATGAAATAAGCTACAGGATAAAACAAACCAATCAAGCCAAAAGTTAAAGTTTGAAAATGAGATGAAACATACTTTTTAACACTTTCAAATTTGATATTTTTAAGGTTTTTAACCAAAATCGTAATAAGTGAAACCATAGATCCTAAGCCCAGCACAAAGAGTCCCACATTTTCCTTAAACCAAAACAATCTAAAAGCAAATCGTCTAAAAGTCTGCACCACAAAATCATCATCTACAAAACCTAAAATAATATCATTTGATCGCCCAAGTGAGAGTTTTGCACCTTCGTAATACCAACCGAGAGGAGTCAAAAAGCTGTATCTATCAATCAATTCTTTAAAATCACCACTAAATTTTATAAGACCAAAAGAGTAATTGTAAAGTACCCAAATCAAACTGTAGTTGAAAACAGCGAAAATCAACACAAATGAAAGTAATTTTAACCAGACTTTGTGATTTTTTTGCCTCAAAGACTGAATCAAAATTACAATCCAAGTCAAAACAAGTGGTAAAAACAATATAGCATTAGTAAATTTGGTATTAAACGCTAAGCCAAACCAAAAACTAACCAAGACTGAAAATCCTAAAAATGTATAAAATCTAGACTTATTGGCAATACTGTAAAAATGAATCAATGATAAAACAGCCATCAAAGCTGTCATAGCTCCCGCCACATCAAAGGTGATCAGATAGTTGTGTCCAAAAAAACTAGGTGAAAAAGTGTAAAGAGTAGCTAAAATAATACTAAATTTTGCAGGTAAAAACTTGATCCAAAAAGTATAAACTAGTAAGAAAAATAGGATCAAACTGTTAAAAACCAGAGTCACCAGTCTCCCAGTTTTTAAGACCGAGTCGTAATCATAGCTAGAATTGATCAAAAAATCTTTGCCTCGTTCATAAGGACCGCCAATATTGGTTTTGTAATCAGGGAAAACGTAGCTAAGTACCAGACCAGTCAGACTTTTAGTCAGGACAGGATGCTCGAGGTTGGTACCCTGTTGTTGACTATAAGCCTGAGAAGCTCCAAGGTGGGCGGGTTCATCTACAGTCAGCCCAACTCTTGAGATGTTGTACCATCCAAAAATAAAGTAGATTATTATGATTAAAACTAGAGTTGCCAAAGCTAGCCCCTGTTTATATTTTTCGAAAAAAGTAAACATAATAAAAATTTAAACCAGCCAATGCATATTTGCAAAAAGCATCAATAAAACCCCTTGTGCCATAGCTAGGCAAACTGTAACAACCATCATCCAATCTCTATCTAATTTTGAATTTAAAAGTATAGGGAAAAACAAAAAATAAATTGGAGTGGTGATGACATACCTATAGAACGACTCCATGTTGTCTGTCGTGAGGGGAGTGACAAACAGTACAAACGAAAACAAAGCAGTGGCCCAGACAATTTTATGTTTTCGATAAAAATACAAAACTAAAACTAGGCTTAAAATAAATAAGAAAATCGAAATGGCAGGGAAAAGTATAGCACCATTGTAGCACCAACGATTACCACCACAGTTTTCTGGTATAGATTTTTCAGGATTCAAAGCTTTGGTAAAATTATCGAAAATCAAATTTTGAACATCAAATCTTTGTCTTGAGCGACCCCAGATAGACTGGACATCTTTACTTATCCAAAAGTTGCCTGTTGTCATTTTGCCATAGCTCAAAAAGCTAAGTAAACCTGCCACAGCAGCAAACATCATCAAAACATAGGCAGTGTTTTTAATGTTAAATATTTTTTGGATCCAGGTTTTTTTGTCTTCTGTGGTTTTTTCAAAAATGTTATAAAGTAGATATACCCCAGTGATTATCACACTATACATTCCTACACTTCTGGTGAGTGCTAAGACAAAACAGATCGGGATGCCTAACCAAAGCGATTTGGTTTTATTTTTTTCCAGCACAAGCAGAAGTGCTACAACCAATCCATTAAACAAGCTTTCTGTATATGGTAAGAAATAGTATAATGTAAATGGCATCAAAAACATTGTCAGCACAATGGGGAATATTTTGTCTTCTATCTCAAATTTTTTGGAGAGTGTTTTTAGTAGTAAAAATGATAAATAAGCAAAAACCAAAGTGTTTAGAACTGAAGTAAAATATAGACTAGCTTTAGGATGGCGGGTAATGATATTTACAAGTCCAGATTCAGCTGGAAAAAAAGGAAAAAAAGCAAATCTAAAACGAAGATTTTCATCATTACTATAACCATTTTGAGATAAAAATAGATAATGATTTGCATCCCAGGTCTGGGTAATATTTTTAACGTAATTGACAGGATTGGTCAGCTTAAAGCTTCCATACGGTTCTATTGAGCCGACTCCCAGGCCAGTATTAACATAAGGATAACCCAAAATACCTACTGTCATTGCCATAGAAAACAGTACAAGTATTAAACTTACTACTTTAAACGAGGTGGATTTAAATAATGTTTTAATCTGTTTTAATTGCCACATAAAATGATTCAAAAGTTTTTAAATATAACCGAATTTTAACTTATATACAGCTTTTGTCAACTAAGTAGTAAACAGGTTAAAATCTTGACGTGGTTTAGGATTTCATTTTACTTGTAACTAAAATCACAGCATCAATTCATCTTATGATTTCAATTCAAAACACGGTTAGTTATTTATATTCAAAAAGGCAAAAAATAGCTAAATTCATCATTTTTATTTTATTATTTCTTGCTATTTCGATTGGGTTTTTCACTAGGATTTATAGTGTTTTTCAATATGATCAATTTGGGGGAGATCAGGCCAGAGATGCTTTTGTTTACGCTAAAATGAGGCAAGGAGAGTGGCCACTTCTCGGTCCGGGCTCTTCTGTCGGGGGCTATGCTCTACCGCCTCTATATTATTACCTAAATTTTATAGTGTCTTTTGGTTCACTAGACCCTGCAATGCAAGCTTTCCCAAATGCATTATTTTCATTTCTATCCATTCCACTTTTGGCATATTTTATTTTATTGCTTTTAAATGGTTTTAAATCTCACAGAGCTTGGTTGGTAGCTAGCTTTGGAGCGCTCTGGTGGAGCTTGTTTTTCAACGATATCGTCCTAAATAACCTTGAATGGAATCCAAATTCTGTTCCATTTTTTCTGCTAATGCTTTTAGTGTTGATTGCTAAAGTATCTGAGCCAAATCTAAAGCTCGCTAAAAAGATAATTATCTGGTCAGTACTTGGGTTAGCGGTGTCTATTCTGATGAGCTTACATTCATCAGCTCTTTTTGTGGTTCCTGCTGTCTTCACGATTTTTGTACTTATTTATCTGATTAAAAATAGGCGTATAAAATCAAGTTGGTTTAGTTTGTTGAGTTTTGTGATGATTTTTATTATGCATCTGAGCTATTTATATGGAGAGTTTGGTCGAGGTTTTGAAAATACTAAAAATATAATTAGTACTGTCACCCAATCCTCAGCGGGTGGATATACTTTTTTTGAGCGATTTGATCGAAGCTTATTTAACTATCTCGAGCTAGGCAATTTAGCTTATTTTGCCGCCAAAAATATGGGAACAATTGCTCATTTTTTCTTGAGTGTAGTACTAGGATTAGCTGTGGTAAAGTTTAAAGGGAATAAGACATTATGGGCTTTTTTATGGGGAATTTGGTTAGTTTTTAGCTATGCTGCCTCTAGTTTTTGGGGTACTTTTTATATTCACTACAAGATTTTGATCTGGTTTGCTCCGATTGTTTTTACAGCGGTTTATCTACAATATTTCAATTTCAAAAATATTAAACAGGTTATTTTAGCTGCAGTGGTATTAATTTTAAGTTTACATTCGATAAGTATTAATTATAATACGACTGTGATGTATTTAGATGGAAAGTATGGATCACAAAGACTTGCTTTAACTAGTGATATTTCAGAGCTTTTGAAAACTTTACCAGAATCTAGCAGACTTTGCACCAGCAATGATTATGAATTATCATATAAATATATAGCATCGGTTTCAAACCCAAAAAATGTTTCTATTACTCAGATTTGTGAGGATAGTGACATAAAAATTTATTATAGATATCTTCGCCAAGGAGATTTTAAATTGATTAAAAATAATTCAAATGTAAATATCAATCAAAAATATTTTGAAAATGAAGCCATTTTAGTTTATAGTTAGTTTATGATTTGGGGTGCATTGCTCAAACGTTTATCAAATTTCTATATTAATTTTTAATTCACATATGATTTTACCATCAAAATTGCAACAAGGAGACGAGATTAGAGTAGTGACACTTTCAAAATCACTAGGTTCGATTACTTTAAATCACGCTGAAATAGTCAAAAGAAAATTAGCTACCTTGGGCTTGAGTGTCAGCTTTGGAGCCAATTCAATCGAGGTTGATGAGGATGGCTCTCTCTCTGTCTTACAAAGAGTGGAGGATTTGCACAGTGCTTTTTTAGATAAAAATGTAAAAGCTATATTTGTAGCTCGTGGAGGTTATAATTGTAATCAAATTCTGCCTTTTTTAGACTTTGATCTGATTTCACAAAACCCAAAAATTATTATCGGATACTCTGATATAACCGCAGTAATAAATGCAATTTATGCTAAAACTGGACTTGTGACCTATTCTGGTCCGGGATTTACTAGTCTAAAAGATGTTATTTTTGAGGAGAGTGATTTTACCTATAAATACTGGCACAAAGCTCTGTTTGAAGGTGGAGAAACTCAAATTTCATCTGCTACAACTATTTTTGATGAATGTTATCAAGGTGATCACACAGTAAAATCCAATTATGAAAGCTCAGGCTTTTGGGTTATAAACCAAGGCTTGGCTCAAGGTGAGATAATTGGTAGTAATTTATGCACATTAAATTTACTTCAAGGCACAGATTTTATGCCCGATATTTCTGATAAAATAATTTTTATTGAAGACGATAATGAAAGCAAGTCTGGTAATTTTGATCGTGATTTAGAATCTTTAACTCAGCTTAAAAATTTTGAAAATGTTAGAGGATTGGTCGTGGGGGTATTCCAAAAAGATAGTGAAATAGATAGGCAAGAATTGACCAAGATAATCAAAAATAAAGTTTGTTTAGATAATATACCAGTTTTAGCCAATGTTAATTTTGGTCACACAAAACCCATTCTTACTTTTCCGATTGGAATGAAAGCATACTTAAATCTTGAATCTAATAAAGCAAAATTAACAATTAATTTTTAGCTTTACTCTTTAGAAATATGACTAATTGCATAGCTAGTGTTGACACCCAGAGCTGAATAACCCCGAAAGAACCCAAGATTAGGCAAGAAAATATAAATAAATTGGTTAAAGCATCTCTTAGTGATGGTGAGGCAAAGATGAATTTAGCCCAAAAAAAGATACCAATGAAAAAAAATACGGAAAATACCGAACTGAGTACATAATTTACAGCTTGGTTTAAATTTAGCTCGGTTTGTAACTTGTAATATTTGAAAATCGGAAAATAAACCAAAGCAAAAGCAAAGATGAAATATAAAATACTGGTAAGCCAAAAACTCATTACAGAGTATATATCAAGTTCAAATTGGTCTATTGGTGAATTTATTATTAAGAAATACCATATCAGATAAACCGCCATCGTCGATACAAAAATCAGAATGTACTTACTGTAAACAGATAAGTTAGTTTCCAATTTTATCTCATTCATATCATTCTGAGTCATTAAAGTAGTTTTGGAGGAAAAAGAGGGATTCGAACCCTCGGTGCCAAAAAGGCACAACACTTTTCGAGAGTGTCCCATTCAACCACTCTGGCATTTTTCCAATTAAATTTATCTCATAAAAGTATTTATTTTTGTTTACTTTTTGACAAGTTTAAGTTTTATATTTTTTATACAAGCTCTAAAAAAGCTTTATATATAACATTTCTTGACATTTGCACAGATACCATTTAGCATACTTGTACTTAGAGTGCTAAGTTTAAATAAATTTTTCAACTAAACAGACTCAACTATATGCCTTTAGTTCCAATGGTTATTAAAAGATCTTTTGAAGGTGAGAGAAGCATGGATCTTTTCTCTCGATTGCTTGATGAAAGAATTATATTTTTGGGTGATGAGATCAATGATGACGTGGCAAATATTGTTATTTCTCAGCTTTTATACCTCCAAAGTGAGGACCCAAAAAAAGATATCACCATGTATATCAACAGCCCTGGGGGCAGTGTAGTATCAATGTGGGCAATGATTGACACAATGAATTTAATCTCCTGTGATGTGTCTACGGTTTGTGTTGGTTTGGCAGCCAGTGCTGGTAGTGCTATGCTTGTTTCAGGAACCAAAGGCAAAAGATATATCTTGCCGCATGCTAGAGTGATGATCCATCAGCCATCAGGTGGAGCCAAAGGTCAAGCCACTGATATCAAAATAGTAGCAGAAGAAATCCTCAAGACCAGAGAAGAAATGTATAATTACATGGTAGAAAAAACAGGTCAAAAATATGAAAAAATAGCTGCCGATATGGAAAGAGATTTTTATATGGACGCCAACGAAAGTCTTAAATACGGCATTATCGACAAAATTATTGGTATAGATGATTTGAAAGAAAAAAAGAAATAATTTTCTTATCGATAAAAAGTTTTTACTAAATTGTTTAGACTTGCCAAAATCTAAAAAACTCATCTATATAATTTATATCTATTTTAGGTGAGTTTTTCTTAAAATATTAGCAACCGTAGCTCAGTGGATTAGAGTAGCTGGCTTCGAACCAGTTGGTCGGGGGTTCGAATCCCTCCGGTTGCACCAAGTAAAAAATAAGGTACCGTTTCAAAGCGGTAATTTTTTTTGCTATGGTATTATTACATGAAAACAATAACAATAAAGGATCCCCGCCGCAAGCAGCGGGGTATTCGCTACTCAAACAGAACTGTTTGTTTTAGAATTTGAGCATATTCTTCTGTCTGACCTTGGTTCTTGATGTACCTTGCAATTGCATTTTCATTT
>Ga0316610_1000435_pt1 | contig 10264 bp, 7 predicted proteins | sample MIS2017111B_MG_FD_207677 | JGI IMG/M metagenome (GOLD analysis project Ga0316610, IMG submission 207677) | Microbial mat bacterial communities from Middle Island sinkhole, Lake Huron, Michigan, United States - MIS.2017.111B | ecosystem: Environmental > Aquatic > Freshwater > Lake > Sediment... | reverse complement strand
AGAGTATCAGGCTTTTTGGTAACAAAATGAAAGAACTATACAAAATCATACAGAGTGTATGATAGAACGGGACAGCCGTGCCTTGAAAGGGGTGAAGGCGAAGCCTTCAGGGTTGTTTATATAAAGTTTTTAGGTATTTAATGTGTCCAGATAAGTAGTAAAATCACTATACAAACCTAGTAGTACGAAGCAAAGTATGGTACTCTGGAGCATTCCAAAGTAAGTTTAGTATGGAGTATGGTAAATACCCTGGAACTTGCTTCGAGAAAGCTTATTTATACGAAAAACTAACTAATAAGCCACCAAGTAAGATTGATGGTGTAGTGTAAAATATTTTAAATCAAAGCTGATTAAACAATCAAACGTTTGTTAAAATAATTTTAAAGATCCCAATAAAGAGTAAAAACTATTCTTTATTTAGCTTTCTTCTTACAAAAGCAGGTATATCTAGCATATCTTGCTCTTCTTGAGAAGTAGAAGTAGTAGTTGTAGAGGTTTTGTTTCCAAAATTATCATTTTGATTATAGTACTCATCTCTTATATTAGCTCTTTCTTGGTCTGCGTGTCGTACAGTCCTATTGTTGGCTCCAAACTTTGGAGGAGTGTAGCCCACTGCATCATCTCTTTTGGTATATCCTTTTGGATTGAGTAGCTCAAGTTCTTTTTCTTTAGGAAAGCCTGTGGCGATAACTGTTATTCTTACTTCATCGGTAAGGTTTGGATCGATAGTGTTACCAAAAATAATTTTAGCTTCAGGATCTACGTATTCGTTAATGATCTCAGCCGCAGCTTCAATTTCAAAAATGGTAAGATTTTTACCTCCGGTGATATTAAATAGCACACCTTTGGCACCATCAATAGATAATTCGAGCAATGGTGAATCTATTGCCATTAAGGCAGCTTTGGCAGCACGATCTCTTTCTCCAGTTGCTTTACCCATACCCATAAGTGCGGTTCCAGCATTGGTCATTATAGATCGCACATCAGCAAAATCCAAGTTGACTTCTCCAGGGAAGTTGATTAAATCTGAGATACCTTGGACAGCTTGTCTAAGTACATCATCAACCAATCTAAATGCCTCAAAAACTGAAGTATTTTTTTCCGCTACTTGTAAAATCTTTTGATTAGGAATTGTGATTACAGCATCAGCATTTGATTTTAGTTTTTCAATCCCTTCAATAGCTTGCTGCATTCTTTGCTCGCGTTCAAAATTAAATGGTTTGGTGACTACACCGACAGTGAGAATTCCCATTCGTTTAGCCACTTCGGCAATAACAGGTGAAGCACCAGTACCAGTACCACCCCCCATTCCAGCAGTGATAAAAACCATATCAGCTCCCGCCAATGCTGCTTCGATTTCTGCGATGCTCTCTTCGGCAGCTTGTTGTCCTACTTGAGGATTACCACCTGCACCTAAACCTCTCGCACTTTCAGGCCCTAGTTGAATTACTCCATCTGCATGAATCTGTTTTAAAACTTGCAAATCTGTATTCATTACCCAAAATTCCACACCTTCCACACCTACTTCAATCATGCGTTTTACAGTATTTCCACCACCTCCACCAACACCAATCACTTTTATCTTTGCTGCAGGAACCTGCTTAAAAGAATTAATGCTGTTGAAATTGTCGCTACCTTTACTATTGTAGTCTGTTCTGTATGATGATGTCTTAGAGGTAAACATAATATATTAACCTAAACCTTGAAACTCTCCTGCGATCAAAAAGAGATAGTGCGCTTGATTGCAAACAAATGCAAAGCTTCTATATATTGAAGGTTTATTAGATTTTAAAAATAATTGTCAAGGATTGTTTGTATCTTTCATTTTTATACTTCATTTATGAATGTATTAATTTGCCTAGAAAGGTCTAAAATTTTACCACAATAATCTCCATTCGGATTATATATTTGCCAAATTTTACAATCATCATAGCCGCGATTTTTGCGAGACTCATACAATTTTCCAAACGCTTCAACTCCTTGTTCCCAAGTCTCAAACCCTAAACTACTTGATTCAGTTAGTCCGATTGAAAATATATTTTTATAGGTACAAATTCGATTTAGGTTTCCTGATGCAGTAAAGCAATCTGAGCCAAACCTACTTTCTGATCTAGCTACAGCAAGCATTTGGTCAATCGGCACATGATATTTGATCGCAATTTCTAAATAAAACTCAGCTCTCACTGGTAATTCTAAATTATGATCAAAATTATCTTTGGAGCGATTTCGCTCTATATATTCCTGTACTTTAGTTACCAAATTTTTTACATGGACTGGATCTTCCTGAAAAGTTTTAGATAAGTTTGGGTATTCAAAAAAAGGATTCTGGTAACTATAACTTAAATCAAGCTTATTATTACTAGATTCAGTGTTAGATTTTGAACTCGAGACACTGTTGATTGTCATATTCCAGCCTGAATTAAAACTCATAGCTTGGGCAAAATTGTCGTCTGAAGTTATTTTTTTTAAATAAAATCCATAGAGAGCATTGCTAACAATCAATAAAATACAAACAACAAGGAATATCAAAGCATAAAAGCTTTTTGAAAAATTCCACTTTGGGTAGATCATGTAGATTATAGTCAAACTGATCTCGCATTTGACTGAAAAGTATTATGTTTTTGAGAAAACTTATACCAGATAGAAATTTCAGATAAAAATATTTATTATTATTTTATTATTGTTTTCTGTTATCTGCTTGAGATCAAAAAATTAAATATTAATTTAGCTTCTATTTAAATTTAAACTAAATCAACATCAACCTTTGCTATTTATAAGTTATGAACTAGATTGGATTAAAAATTGCCCAACTCTTAAATTTTAAGTAAAATCAAAATTTTGTCAACAAGTTTGACCAAGCTGTAAAATAGGTTTATATTAATACTTAGCTTTATAATTAAATTAAAATGGTTATTAAAAATAAATTTTCTTGAATATGTCATCCCAAAATCAACCAGAAGTAGACGCTAGTGTTAATCCAGAAGAAATTGAAAGTATTGCCCAAAATCCAAACAACTTAATCAATGATCTAAATAATAAGTTAAACTTGTATCGAACAATTTTAATATTGGTTTTACTTTTCTTGGTTTTGAGTTTTTCTTTCAGTGGTTTTAAAAATACTGCAATAGGAAACAGTCTAAATAGTGTGGTAAATCCTTCAACTTTTAGCTTTAAAAATACAGATTACGAAACCCAAAGAAAACAGATTACGGATATATTGCAAACCAGATATATTGGAGATTTACCAGACCAGAATAAAATTGATCAAGGTCAATTAATTGGTTTGGTACAAAGTGTTGGAGATAGATACACTTCCTATTTTTCTTGTAGTGATTATCAAAAGTTCCAAGATGATTTAAATCAAAATTTCGAAGGAATTGGGGCTAGATTTACTCAAATTGAAGACTATATCGCTGTAGCTGATTTGATTCCAAATTCACCTGCTCAAAAGGCAGGAGTTCAAAAAGATGATATTTTAGTAGCTGTCGATGATCAATTGGTTGATGATATAACTTTTAGTAAGATAATTGAAAAAATTCGAGGTAAGGCAGGAACAACAGTCAAATTAACCCTCGATAGACCAGATCAAAACTCGTCACTAACCAAAAAAACCTACACTAAAGTCGAGCTTAATATTCAAAGACAACAAATTCATGAGGATGCTGTGGTGCTTGTAGATAAAGGCGAGATAGCTTGGATCAAAGTCAGTACTTTTAGCGGTGAGGTTGATGCTCAAATGAATCTTATTACATCTCAAATTAAACAAAACCCTAAATTTAAATATGTAGTTTTAGATCTTCGAGACAACGGCGGTGGTCTCTTAAACCAATCAATTGCCCTAGCATCTTACTTTTTACCTCCTAATACGACAGTAGTGCGTGAGAAAGCTAAAAATGCAACTACAGAACAGAAAACTGAGGCAAAAGTCAATAATTTGATGGATTACCCTTTGATTGTAGCTGTAAATCAAGATTCAGCTTCAGCATCTGAGATCACGGCAGGAGCATTACAAGACAATAAAAAAGCCAAAATTCTTGGTAAAAAAACCTATGGAAAAGGTGTGGTTCAAGAAATTAACAATTTAACAGGGTGTGACAAATTGAAAGTCACTGTAGCTCAATGGCTCACTCCTAACAGTAGAGAGATTAATAATGTAGGAATATCGCCTGATATACGAATCAATCGAGGTGAGGACTATGAACAAAAAGTTAAAGATTTGATACAAAATAATCAATTTTAAGTCACAAAATGAGATTTTTTTATTTATTTTTAGCTAAAATATTAAGGATTTCACCAGAAGTAATTTATTTCATTTCTGATAATAGGAAGAGGTATTTTAAAAAACTTGCTGTAATTTTACCTTTGACAGCTTGGTCAAGTCTCTTGTATCAGATCTATCCAATATTTATTAAATTTGAAGTTGACGCACTGACTGAAAATTGGACAAAAATAGGTACTTTTGAGTTTAAAAATACCTTGGAAGTGTTTGCTGTAATCGTGGCAGCTTTACTGGGACTGCAGTTGTTAGATGCTTTCCTTAAATACTGGAAAGATAATGTGATGGATAAATTAAATCAGCAAAGCGATGCTTTTTTAGAAGATAAATTCAATCTTTTTCTCACAAAATTTGATTCATCTTTTTTGGCTAGCGAAAACAATCTTAGATTAATTCGAAACCTGCAGTACAATTTTGATGGTTTGGAAAACAAAGTAAACACACTACTTACAACTAGCATTGAACTTTTTGTTGGTTTAATAGCCATTGTTGGTATTTTACCCTTTATCCATCCTTTACTACTTAGTTTAATAATCTTAAGTGTAGTGTTAAATATGATTTTTGACATGCTTCAAAATAATGCTTGGCGAAGATTTGAGCTAGTGGAAACTCGTAAGAGTAGTTTGAGATCAGAGATAAGATGGAGGTTGATTTGGTATTTTAATCGTATTTTAAATAACGGCTGGCTAGATCAATTATATCATAATTATAAAGGACGCAGACAAGATTGGTTTGAGATAAAATATAAACAAAATAAGTTAGATAGAAGTTATGTATTAGCTAAAAATTACTTAAATAATTCTCTTCAAGCAATTAGTTCGTTAATAGCTGCTTGGCTTGTTATTCAAAAAGCGATCCAAATCGGTACTTTTGTAGTTTTTGATCTGTATATAAGCCGAATTAAAGGAGTGTTAGAAAATATAGGAGCTATATTTAGGACTGTGGTTGAATTACGATTTGAGTTATTTCGCATCGATTTTTTGTTAAATATTAAACCAAAGTTAGATTATTCTGATATAAAAGATTTTCAAGCAGTCGATATAAATACTATTCAAATACAGAATTTGAATTTCACCTATCCAAAATTTTTCACTGAAGAGATTGATTATCTTAAGCAAATGAGAAGTAGGCTCGGTGTTTTGGATGACTCAAGCAATGAAAAACCGAAAGATTTCAAAAGTAGAATGCTTAAAATTTGGAACGATCTTTCTCAAAGAAGCTTAGGTAAATGGGAAAAAGATCAACTAAAGAAAGAGTTTGATGAAATAGAAGAAATCTTTAAAAAAGCCAATCAAAATCAATTAATCCTATCAGATTTAGATCTAGAGTTTAAAAAAGGTAAAATTTATGCTTTGGTCGGTTATAATGGAGCAGGCAAAACTACCTTAACTAAATTGATCAAAAGAGCTATTGATCCTAGTCAAGGAGATATTTTTATAAACCAAACCAACCTAAAAACCATCGATCCAGTACTTTGGAAAAACAACATTTCAAGTTTAGAACAAGAGAATTTTATCTGGGATTCGTTTAGTATCAGGGAAAATCTAAATCTAGGGAACCCAAATAAACTCGAGTTTAGCGATGAGCAGCTCTGGAACGCTTTGGATAAGGTTGGATTGAAGCCTGAAATCAAAGATCTGGATGTAGTGTGCAGCGAGGGAATAGAGCTAAGTGGTGGACAAAATCAACTCCTAGAAATTGCTAGAGTCTATCTGCAAAAGAAACCGATTGTTATTTTGGATGAGGGGACTAATCAGCTTGATGCAATCAAAGAAAATCAAATTTTAAACATACTTCAAGAAATAAAACAAAATTCAATTGTAATTTTTATCACTCACAGAATGACAACATGTAGTCGCTGTGATGAGATTCTAGTTTTGGATGAAGGTAAATTGGCAATCAAAGGGTCGCACAAAGAACTTTTAAATTCGGATGTGTCAAATCTGTATCAAAAATTCTGGAAAATTCAAGTTGAGGGAGAAGGGAACGGCTCAGTTTAGTAAGTTTTGACATATTTAGTCATGCAATTTTTAATAACTAAAATCAATTATTTAAATCATTAATATGTCTCAAAATAGTAAAAATATTTTAATTGCAGTTTTAGTATTCATTCTTTTGGTTGGCGCAGGGGCAGGTGCCTTTTATCTAGGCAAAAATCAACAAATACAACCAGAAGTCATCGCTCAGAAACCTATACAGAATCTACAAGAAAAACCTACCACTTCTCAATCAGTAGAAACCAAACCAGAACCGCCAAAACCAGAAGTAATCACCCCTAAAGTTTTATTTAGCGGTACAGTGAAAAAAATCGAACAAGATTTAGATCTTATTGATAAAATTAGTACACCAATTTACTATTCTGCTGGCAAAGTATTGAGTGGTAAGTATAAAGATTACGACAGGATAGTTGCTGACTATACACAACAAGGACCCACTGGACCAACTCCAGTTCGACCATCCTTAACATTTTTAACAAATGATAATCAAAAATATGTCGTTGTAAATGCGATAGCCTACAACTCACAATACTTAGAATATTTACCAGCAAAAAATTTGGATGAAGTTGGGGATATTCAATATGATGAAAAAGGTAATCCAATAACTTTTTTAAACAAAAATAAAGTTGTTTCCCTTGATACAATAGAAGAAGAGAGTCCACAAACTATTAAACTAGACAATAATTTTAGCTTATACAAAATAGGTAAATACGATAACAATACCATTGATAGTTCGGGAAATTTTGTTGATCTGGGTTCGATAGTAGATTATTCCAAATTAACTAAATTAAATACTCCAAGCCTTCAATACAATATATATATTAAGCCATTTATCTTAGATTCTAATTCTAAAACTGAAGAAGATGAATATATTGCTCAAGACAAAGATTTTATTATTAGTGATTCAACAGGGATTGCTTCGTATTATCAATTGGTCTGGAACTCTAGCATTGATGCTCAAGCAAATAAATTGCAAGCTTATCAAGTAGCTAAGCAAAAGAGTGATCAATACAATACAAAATCTTCAGAATTAAGAGATAAGATTACAAAAGAAAAACCTAATGCTAGCTATGAAGAAATTGATAAAAAAATTGAAGCACAGCTAGGCACTTCTCCAGAATATGTTACACATCCAATTCCCTCAATAAACTTAACAAAATCTGACTTTGTTGGATTTAAAAGTGATTTTGAGAACTATAATAACGCGTTTCCTGGTGGATGTGGAGCAAGTATCAGCAACCCAATTATCTTAAAAAATATTTCCGATACCGACCTAGTCAAAATCGCCACAAAAGATGGAGCTGATATATTTAAACTCAAAGATCCTAAGCATCCGCTATATAAAAGTCAGTATGATAGAAAAATAGATCTTTATCTTGATGGAGGTGACTCGAAGGGCAACAAAACTAAAATCGATGGTTTTGCTGAAGCTAATCCAGATAAAACAAAGCCAACTTTTGAAGAATATGTAGCCAAGAATCCATTAATCTTCTTTAAGGATCCTTTTGGAAGAGTGGCGGTACTTGGAGAATATGACTATCTACTTCCTGGCGGTTGTGGTAAACCAGTAGTCTATCTCTACCCAAGTCAACCAACAAAAGTAAGTGTAAAGTTCTTATCAAATATCCAGCTTACAACTGATATTCCTAAATATGTGGCAAATACAGGTTGGAATGTGCTTGCCAAACCAAATGGCGAAATCAAAGATCTACAGCCACAATATACCAACTGTGATATATTTAACTCAAATCATATCGGATCAGAGTACGCCAAAGAAGCTTGTCGAAATAACAATTACCCTTATCTTTATTGGTCAGGAAATAGCCCTGCAGCTACTTACCCTAAAATAAAAAATGGCTGGATAGTCGAGAAAAAAGATTTAGAAACTTTCTTAAATACACGATTAGATCAAGTAGGTCTGACCCAAAAGGAAAAATCTGATATGCTTGAATACTGGGTTCCTTATTTAAATAACCAGTCTGGAAACTATTTTAGGATTTCTTTCCTACAAACTAGAGAAATGAATCAACTTGCTCCAATGCAGATCACCCCAACTCCAACCAAAGTATTTCGTATTTTCCTGGATTGGGATAATTTTGAAAACAAACCAAACTTTGAAATAAAGCCTCAAATATTAGAAAGTTTAGCTGATAGAACTGGTTTTACACTGGTTGAATGGGGAGGATTGAAAAAATATTCTAGCCTTAAATAATCCCAGGGTGCTCACTTTGGTTGTATTCTAAGACACTTTCGAGTAGATTCTGTGCCTCAGCTCTGTTTATAATATCTCTTGTGATCACATCACCACGCTTGGCTAGCGTGACCCCATCTATATTTTTGATATCTATAGTTAAAAATTTTCCTACTGCTTGCTGTTTTCTCCATTCTAGAGTTTTGGCAGCTATAGTTGTCGAAGTCTGGTTTACTGTAGTTTTAGCTGTTTCTACTACTTGTCCTACACTTTTACCTGCTTGATCTAGCCCAGAACGTAGGTTTTGTTCCAGCTCTCCAGAATCTATTTTTTGTTTTATTTCAGCAGTTTGCTTTTTCAGATTATTGGTAAAGTCTTTGACCTCTGGTTTATTTACGATTTCTTTGGTGGTATTTTCTATGTTTTGAGCTACTTCTTTGGCTTTCTTGCTAAATTTGTCCCAAAGATTTGAAAAACTATTTTGACTTTCAGGCTTAATTTCATCTACAACTTTTTCTTCTTCAGGTTGGGTATTATCGGTGGTCATATAAAATAATTAAATTGATAAAAGTTTATGTCTTATAAACAACCATAATCTAAATCATTAATTTGAACTTAGCAAGTTTTTAGCCAAAACAAGCACTTTATAAAAGTTTTTAGATCTTTTTAAAACGATTAAATCTACATATTTTGTAAATAAATCACATCAACTCAACTCAAAAGAAAACTCCCAAAAAAGGGAGTAATCTAATCTTAAATACTAAGGACTTAAGTAAAAATATAATTTAAGCCTTTGTTACACCACTTGGGCCAGTATTAGCCAATTTACTTGAATTATCAGAGAGTGATTCTAGTTGTGCTTGGATTTGATTAGCTAAAGTTGAATCAATAGATCTTAATTCCATAACTGTATTAGCCACAAACTCATTTAACATAGTAATTGAAGACTTGATGCTAAAACCTGGATCGTTAGAAAAATCTCTATCAAGTATTCGAATGTTTGTTAAAAGTTCATTAGTCCTTTTTTTAACATCCAAATCTTGTTTATAAATTTCAAATTGATTTGAATGAGTGTCATTAAGCAGTTTAAAAATTTCATTATATTTAGCAAATATTTTTAAAGAGTCCATTTGTTTTTGGTCATTTTTATCAATAATCTGGTTAACAAGTGATCGAATGGATCCTTCAATACCAGTTCTACACTCTTCGAAACTAAACATTTTAACTGCCAATCCTCCACTTTCAACACCACCATTCAATTGAGGAGCCGAATCTCTGCCGTTTAAACTATTGTAAGTATTAGATACTGCTTGACCTGATGAGGTGGCTTGAATGTTTCCAGTAGCTCCTGCATTTAGTTGAGCTCTATTATCGCTTCTGTCATCAATTTGATTTTGTCGATCTCTAGTAGCATCTTGTCCATTGCTTGGGCTTAATTGTTTTGCGGTATTGCCTGATCCACCAATCGTTGCTTGGTTACTTTGGCTAATATTAGATTTAGACTCACCACCAGTTTCGATATATTTTAAAGTCAATTCTTCAATATCTGGTTTTTTCTCTAAAGTTTTTTCTAATTGTTTCATTTTACCTTTTATAGCATCAAGTGTAAAGTTGCCATCAAGATACAACTGAATTGTTTTTAGAATACCCTTCTTAAATTGACTATTATAATCTCTTAGGACTTCCTCAAAATCACCCAAATACAATCTTAGGATTCCTCAATTCCTCTATCAGATAATCATCTAGTAGATGTTTTTTAACCTGATAGATAGTTGTCTTTAATTGCCTAGCTTTCTCTGT
>Ga0316610_1000433_pt1 | contig 10280 bp, 7 predicted proteins | sample MIS2017111B_MG_FD_207677 | JGI IMG/M metagenome (GOLD analysis project Ga0316610, IMG submission 207677) | Microbial mat bacterial communities from Middle Island sinkhole, Lake Huron, Michigan, United States - MIS.2017.111B | ecosystem: Environmental > Aquatic > Freshwater > Lake > Sediment... | reverse complement strand
ACCTACCTGAACACAAGTTTGCACTAATGAAGTTTATCACTAATAAATTCCACCTTTTCAAAGGTGGTAAGGTGAGTGCTTCATAATTCGAAACATATCCGAAATTTTGAGTGGGGGGAGTATAATAACTTCTTTGAGCGCCTCCTGCTCAATAAGTGTCATAATAATAGCCATTGTCATAGTAGTAATTATCGTTATAATAACCAGAATCGTAACCACCACCTGAACCATAATTGGTAGTGCTAGAGTTATTGTTATTGAAACAACCTGCCGCTACACATAATAAAACTGCTCCAGTAGCTATCAAAGCTGCATCTTTAACACCGCTAGACACCTCTCCACAATTATAATTGTTGTAAGAATTATAATAGCCACAACTGCTTAATCTGTTGTTACCTATATCAGCATTATTTCTAAAATTATTGCAAAGTTCTGTAGCCTCAAATCCTGAAATTGAACATGCATCGTTTGCTCCTTGATTTGAACAATCTATAAACGCTCTAATATAACCGTTATACCAGTTTCGATTACAATTGGTTTTGAAATCTTTGAGTTGCTGGATTTTAATTGTGTAATTATTTGAGTATTGGCCAAGCCCTAACAAATAATTATTGACTGTATTTCGATTGTTTCGATTCTTGTCACACAAATCATCAAATTTTGGATTAGAGTTGCATGTTTCAGCGATTCCTATATCATAGCAGTTACCAGCTAAACTGTAACTTCCATTGTTGTAATAATTATTGCAAACATATGTCCTGTGATTATCCATAGCAATATACATATTGTTTTTAGCTTTATTACAGGCATCTTGATCGTAAGGACAGGAATCAACCCAAGCTTGTCGATAGCAATCAGTGGCTTGAGTATATAAACCTAAATTATAGTAATTATCGGTACAAATTTTTCGTTGAGAGTAAAAGGCTTGGGAACTAATTGCCAAACTTTGAAGTGGGGATAAGCTAAGAATTAAAGCACAAAAAATAATAAGTGCAATTCTAATTTTTCTTAAAATTAAATGGTAAATATTAGAGTTCATATAATATATTTATACTTATCGCATATCATTTAAACTAAGTTTTGTCAACATATTGATTATACTTAGGTAAAACAATATACAGGTATATTTACATCAACTCAATAGATAAATTATATGAGTGAAATATTTTATTGTATCCTGAAATAAATTCATTTTGGCTTATTCTAAAATAAACTTCCCCAATAGTCTAGCAACGGGGTATTCCTATCGGAATAGTTCGCTTTGTTCTACCTAGGTTTGTTATGGATAAGGATATGATGTAAGAATTTTGGCGTACACACTTTCCTACATAATAAAATTAAACCCTCGCCGAAACGAGGGAATAAATATTAAAATGATTAGATCTATTGGACACCACCACTTGTAGTAGATGTTGAACTACTTGTAGCATTTGATAGATCTGCAGTTGTGGTAAATCCAACAACCAGAGATACAAGTGTAAATGATACTAAAGCTACAACAAGTCCAATAAGTGCATTAATAACAATCTTCTTACCGTTTCCTGCCTTTGTTCCGCTACCATCGTCAGTAACGTACAAAAAACCACCGTAAACAATAAACAATACTGAAATTGCACCTAAAATTATAATAAAGAAGTTGGCGATGTTGATAATGATACTTGCAATACCATTAGCATCTCCTTTAATACCTGAAAGACCTTTGATACAGTTGTTTTTAAAATCAGGCAATTTATTGCTGACTTTGTTACAATTGTCTGTTTGGGCGCCGGCAGGGACTGAAGTCAAAACTAAGCTTGTAGAAAGTACAGCTGTACTTAATGTGATGATCATGATTGCAGAAGCAATAAAACCTTTTAAGAAATTTTTAATTTGGGTCATAATGGAGCTAATAATTATTATGTAATTAGTATTATAATATATTGTATAATTGTTGTCTAATAAAATGATATAAGTGTTGTATAAATAACTCCTATTGAGTACTTGTACCGCTATTTCCACCAATATTTAATGTGCCAATGAAACTAGCTACAGCAGTAACTATAGTATATGATGCTAAGATTATAATTAAACCTATACAGGCATTGATAACCATACCCCTAGCTTCTTTTGCTTTGGACTCTTCACCATTTGCAGTGATATATTTATACCCACCAAAAACTATGAATAGTACTGCGATACCACCTGCTATAAAAGTCAGTAAGTTTATTATATTTGTGGTCAAAGATGTGATAATATCCTTGGATTCTCCACTACTATAAGTGTCGGTACCAGATAAACACGATCCTGACCCAAACGTTTTACAAACATCAAGAGGTTTTGCTTGAGCACTAGTTGAAGAGCTTGGTGTTGAAGTAGTGGTAGATTGAGCCAAAACTCCAGAGGTCGTCCCAAAGAGAATGAAAATCGCTTGGCAAAAAATTAGTATTTTAAAAATTATATTTGTTTTAGTCATTTGAAAGAGATAATTTTAATAACCATGTTTTATTTTACTCTATCAAATGAATGATGTCAAAACTAATTTATATTCCCAAGTTTGTTCTGATTTCTCTTAGCTTTTCAATCACAAAATCACTATTATCAGTTTCTATATTAATTCGCAGTACTGGCTTTGCCTCAGTATTAGACATTCTAATATTTGCCTTCCAATCTGGATAAAACAGTGTAACACCATCTAAAAGATTATAATCTGCATCTGGATATGCCTCTAAAATCTTATTTTTTAAAGTTTCAAAAGTAAAACCTGCATCTACAGTTATATTTTCCTCCCCTTGATTGGTAAAATATTTGGCTTTAATTTGGCTATAAACAGTCTGGTATATCTCAGGTTTTTTTGCTAATATATTTATAAAGGCAGTAATTGTCATAGCCCCACTATCCATTGCCCCAAATTGATGGTAGTAGTGATGCCCTGAGACTTCACCTCCATAAATAGCACCATACTTTAACATATTCTTCTTGAAGTTGATGTGACCTACTTTGGTCGGCACAGGTATTCCTGCATTTTGGAGGACATATTCAGGTACACATCTCCTACTTCTTTGATCAAAAAGAACTACAGGATTTAAATTTTCATCTTGATTGTTTTCAAAATAATCCTGCAAAAGACTAGAAGCAATAATTGCCACCACTGCATCACCTTTTATAATTTCAGCATCTTTATTAACAAAATATACTCTATCAGCATCACCATCTAAAGCTATACCCAAATCTGCTTTTGTTTCAAGTATTTTTGATTGAAGTGATTTTAGCGTATCAAAGTCAAGTGGGTCGGCTTGATGATTTGGAAAATTACCATCCAGATCCCAAAAAAGTTTTATAAATTCAACTGCATCCCCATAAGCTTCCTCCACCCAAGGCAGAACAAATCCACCCATAGCGTTCCCACAATCAACCACTATTTTAAGTTTTTGATTCTTTGATTTTAAAATTGATTTAACATTTTCGATATCGCCAATTGAATTTAGTTTTTCTAAATAATAATCTTTCACTTGTTGTTTAACTTGCTCATTGGTTGCAAATTCTATAGTTTCAGGCTTATAAGCATCGTTTACTAATTTTGCTACTACAAAATCTCTGATTTTATCCAAACCTGTACTTAAACCAAGCATTTGAGGTACTTGTTTTACTATTTTTAATCCATTATCATCTTTAGGATTGTGACTTGCGGTTACCATTGCTCCTGGTCCATTCAATTTTTGACATGCCGCATAGAGTAAATCAGTGCTTCCCAAGCCCAGAGCAATAGGTTCGCCACCCCCATCTTTTATACCTTGAATCAAGGCACTGTAAAACTCGGGACTGGTATATCTACAATCTCTCATTACACTTATTTTGGTTGAAAGTCCTTCAGGCACCAGTATTTCATTGACCAGAGCAAAACCAGTCCAATAATAAATTCTTGAATCTAATTCTGGATAAGTTCCTCGAATATCGTATGATTTGAAAAATGAGTTGTAATTAATCGCAGACATGGTTAAAATAAAATGATAGATTAAAAATATATTAAAAAGCTAAAGCGGTGACTCAAGCGATCCTAACATCACCTCGACTTCTATAGGATCAGTTTCATACTCTACTTTTTGAGCGACTTGACCATCGACTCCTTTGATTAGACTGAGTTTACTTTTTAACACAGATAGTTTTACTTTTGTCCCAGACTCATATTTTGATATTATACGCCTTAATGGAGAGTCGTTGGTTTCAGTAGCTTTGATATCTTGAGAATCGATACTTAAAATAATATCACCTGGTTGCAAACCTGCTTTAGAAGCAGCCGAGTCTGCGTAAACCGAACCTGCCTCAAAGGCAATCATCGCTCCATAATCTTTAGGTATCCATGGATTTTGTTTTTTATAAGTATCAGTAATATTTTTAGTTAATACACCTAAATATGGTTTTGTAATCTTTCCATTTTTTAAATAGGAATTAAGTGTTTTTGATACCTCATCAGCTGGAATAGCTAAACCAATTGATTGTCCGTTCTCACTTTTAAAAGTATTAACTCCAACCAAAATTCCTGCTTTATTAAATAATGGACCCCCAGAATTTCCTTTATTTATAGCTGCATCTGTTTGAATCAATCCTTCGCTAAACGCAGAGTACCCACCACATTCATCATCCTCAGCACCAACCACATCTCTACCAATTCCTGAAATCACTCCTGAAGTAACAGTATTTTTCAATTGCCCCAGTGCATTTCCAATTGCAATTACTTCCATACCAAGTTTTATATTTTCACTTGGTAAAAATGAAACTTTACTAAATTTTTGTCCATCAGGGTCTTTAATTTTTAAAATAGCTAAATCTGTTGTAGGGTCAACACTAACTAAATTTACTTCCCAAGCCTTGTCTTTAGAATCCGTAGCCAAGATCTGAGCCTGATTAGATTTAATTGTGCAAAGTTGAGCAACAACATGTTTATTTGTAATTATTAATCCTTCTTCAGAGACAAAAAATCCTGTACCTTCCACTAAGCCTCCTTGAGTTGTATTTTTATTGACTTGTGCACTTATTGAAACCACCGAAGGTAAAACTTGCTCAACGACCTGTTCAGTGGGACTAGTATTGATCTGGGAATCAGCAAACTTACTTGGGGTTTGATTTTGTCTATCCACATCCAAGCCAAATAAATTGTTTAAAAGCTTATTTCCTGTACTGCTTCCTGAACTACTACTTGATGAACTAGAGCTTGATGAGGTAGCTTGATTTGTGTTTGTTTGATTGTTAATTGCTAAATCATTTTTGTTGGAGATAACATAATTAAAACCAAGGTATTTTTGAGCAAACTGAGCAAAACCGCTAGTGGGATTTACCATGGCAAAAATTAGTCCACCTGCCGTTAAAAAGCCTAAAAATATAATTAAAATAAAAAATAGTTTGATTTTAAACCACAAACTTAAACCAGATTTCTTTTTGGATGAGTTATTGATGTTTGTATTCGGTGAAGTTGAATTTATAACTGTGTCTGACATAAATTAAATAAGGTTAAATTATTAATGCTAGAATAAACTCTAAATTTCTAAATGACATTTCTTAAATTAAGATTTACTTCAAAATCATTAATGTCAAGATAATCTTAAAATATTTTTTGGTGAAGTTGTCGGAGATTTAATCTATTTACTAGAATTATTCTGCAAAAGTGCTTTCTAAATTAAACAATTTCAAATCTCCAGAATATATTAGTTTTGCTAAAACATTCATTACAACTATCCGCCAATTAGTAGTACGGCAAAAATTGAAAAATATTACAGTTTGATGAGTTTACATTGCATGCAAGTTGTTTATTTAAATTTATTGTTTATAAAGCCTACCCATTTGCATTAAATTCTTTTTATATAGTCTCTGGTTTAGAAATACAATAGTTACGGCCTAATAATTAAATTAAAAGATAGTGTTTTATTCAACTAATACGTTTTTTGTTTCTACTTATATATAAAGCACAAATAACACTTTGACTAAAATCATATTGACTGCAATAACTTATAAGTTAGTTTTGAGTTCAATATCTATCAACTATGCCAATCAACAGAACAACCTTAGGTACTACTCGACATGATTTCGATGTACCAGATTTGAATGACCTTCAAATTGATTCATATAAAAATTTTTGGACATATGATTTACCATCTATTTTAAAAGATTTTTCTCCGATAACAGATAGCTTAGGAGAAAGATGGCATATTGACCTAGGACCAGAATATTATCTAGAGCCTGATGCTGATTTTAGTGAAAGAGATGCCCTAGAAAGAGGAATCACATACGACGCTCCTTTCTATCTAAAAGTAAGTGTTAGAAATTTGATCACCAACGAATCTAAAAGTCAAAGGATTTTCTGTGGACGCGTTCCACTCATAACCAGAAATGGAAACTTTATAATTAACGGTACTCAAAAAATCGTGGTAGGACAGTTAAATAAATCACCTGGAGTTTTGTTCATGAATAAAGAAATAAGAGGAAAACTTTTCTATAATGCTAGGATTATCCCTACTCGTGGTATATGGATCGACATGAATATTGCAGCTAATAATGCTATATATATCAAGATTGATAGAAGAAAAAATTTCTTAGCCACTCAATTACTTAGATTATTTGGCTATACAAACAATGATGAGATTTTAGAGCTATTTAAAGATGTTGAAACAGACCCAAATATCAACCATATCCAATCAACATTAGATAAAGATAATACTATAACAGTTGATGATGCTGTAGACAATATCTACAAAAAGATGCGACCAGGGGATGTAGTTTCAGTAGAGCAAGGTAAAAAATTCCTTCTAGGACTATTCAATGACCCAGCTAAATACGACATGGGAGAAGTTGGTAGATTTAAATTTGATCAAAGATTAAATCAAACCACCGAAAGCACAGATGGTGATTACAAAAAGATTCTGTCTCCTGATGAAATCGTTACGGTAATGAAAGAGCTTATCAGAATGAGTCATGAAAACGTTATACCTGACAGCATGGATTCATTGGCTAATCGTCGAATTCGATTGGTAGGAGAGTGGATGTCAAATAGCTTTAGAGCAGGTTTAGCTAGAGTTGTTAGAAATAGTCGTGACAAAATGAGTCTTAGCGATGATACAAACTTTAAACCAAGTGAGTTATTGAACATGAGACCTTTAACTGTGGTTGTAGAAGACTTTTTCAACACTTCTCAGCTTGCTCGTTTCATGGATCAAACAAACTGTTTGTCAGAATTAGATGAAAGAAGATTCTTTACCGCAGGTGGTCCAGGTGGTTTAACCAAAGAAAGGGCAGGATTTGAAGTAAGAGACGTTCACCCAAGTCATTATGGTAGACTTTGCCCTATCAATACACCTGAAGGAGCTAGTTTTGGTATCAATACTCATATGAGTATCTATTCTCACATCAACAGAATGGGATTTTTGGAAACTCCTTATAAAATAGTTAAAAAATCACTTACTGTAACTGACGATGAGCTAATAGGTAGAACTGTAACACATGACGTTAAAGACGCTAAAGATAAAACCTTATTAAAATCAGGTCAATTTATTACACACGATGTATTGCATAAACTTAGACAAGAGGCACCTAATGCTCAAATCGAAGTACGACCTTTCGTAAGCAATGAATCAATTCTTTTAGATGCTAGCCAAGAGCTCAACTATACTATCGCTCAAGCAACAAATGAAATTGATGAACAAGGACATTTCACCACTGATTTCATCGGTGCAAGAAAAGCTAGTCTTCCAGTCCAAGCATCTGTAAACGATGTAAACTTAGTCGATGTGTCAGCCAGCCAAATCTTGAGTATCTCAAGTTGCATGGTTCCATTTATCGCCAATACAGAAAGTTTTAGAGCCCTGGTAGGAACTAACCAGCAAAGACAGGCTTTACCATTAGTAAGACCAGAAGTCCCATACGTGGCCACTGGTTTTGAAGGTATCGTAGCAAGAGATAGTGGTTACCTGCTTTGCTCAAAAGGCGAAGGTACTGTTATCCAAGCTAGTGGTGATGAAGTTGTTGTTTTGACTGCAAACGGAGATCGTTTAACTCATAAAATTATTAAATTTAATCCATCTAACAGCTCCTCAAACATAAATCAATTACCAGTAGTGTCTGTAGGTCAAGAAGTCAAAACTGGGGATGTTTTAGCAGAAGGTTTTGGTATTAAAGATGGTGAATATGCTGTAGGGCAAAATGTTTTAGTTGCTTTCGTCCCTTTCAAGGGTTACAACTTCGATGATGCTATTATTTTGTCTGAGAAATTGGTTCAACAAGATAAGTTCTCATCTGTACACATACATGATTTGTCTATAAACATCAAAGAAACACAGCTCGGAGATGAAGTTATCACTCGAGACATTCCAAATGTAGGAGCTGAAAAGATGAGAAATCTAGATGAAACAGGAGTAATTAGAATCGGTGCTTTAGCTAAACCAGGTGATATTTTGGTTGGTAAAGTCACACCAAAAGGAGAAGTTGAATTATCTCCTGAGGATAAACTTATCCGTGTTTTATTTGGAGAAATATCCAAAGATGTCAAAGATAGCTCTCTCTATCTAGAACATGGTCTAAGAGGTAAAGTAATTGCAGTCAAAATACAAAGTCGTGCTGAAGGACATCCTCTACCTAGTGACGTAAAGCAAAGAGTCACAATCTGGCTTGCTGAAACAAGAAAAATCAAACCAGGTGATAAAATGGCTGGTAGGCATGGAAATAAGGGTGTTGTATCTGTGGTAATGCCTGTAGAAGATATGCCTCATTTGGCTGACGGAAGACCAATTGATGTAGTATTAAACCCGCTTTCAGTATTGGCTCGTATGAATCCTGGTCAGCTTTTAGAAATGCACTTGGGCTTAGCTTGTGAAAGAAACGGTTATTACGCCATGACCCAACCTTTGAATGAAATCCCTGAATCAATAATCAGAGAAGAATTGAAGCAAGCAGGTATTCCTGAAGATGGAAAAGTAGAACTTTGGGATGGTATGACTGGTGAAAAATTTGATAGACCAGTAGCTGTAGGTTATCTATATATCAATAAACTTCACCATATGGTTGACGACAAGATGCATGCTCGTTCCACAGGTCCATACTCACTTGTAACCCAACAACCTTTAGGTGGTAGAGCTCAGATGGGTGGACAGAGATTTGGAGAAATGGAGGTATGGGCACTAGAAGCTTATGGAGCAGCTTACACTTTACAAGAAGTTTTGACTATCAAGTCAGATGATACTAAAGGAAGAGAAGAGGCATATGCATCAATCATCAAAAATAAGCCACTTCTTCATCCAAATATTCCAGAATCCTTCCGTGTACTCGCAAATGAGCTTACTGCACTAGGTATCAGAGTAAACGCTGATGTAATCCGTTCAGATGTTAAATACGGCGATAAAAGGCTAGATGAAAAATTAGCATTGACAGTTGATACTGGAACTTTGAAATAAGTAACCATATTAAAAAATCAAGATATAGAATTTCCCCTTTAATTAGGGGAGTTTTTATTATGTTAAACCTATTAACACGACCCCAAAACACAACACCCCTCTCAACAAATTAAAGATAGTTTTATAGTAATTTGACTAATATTCCGACCGTTGTACCCCTAGTATAGCAAGGACAGATATTCCTTTACGAATTAAAACTATTGTGACTTAATTTTTAAATGGAAATATTGGAGCAGTATGGAGCAAATTACCCCTTACTCAACCATTTTTGGTTAGTGTCTTTGAAAGAATACCCTCTGCTCCTTATCTGTCTCACCTAGTTAATGGATCTATTAGCTGGTTACACTTTATGTGTCAATAACGTACTAGGCTATCCTAATTAGGTGTACTCCAGTTTTCCAAGATTTTTAAAGTTACCCATCTTTTAAAATATGCCCACTTTAACTTGTGAAGTGATATCAATAGGAATTGATGTCTCTAGTCAAAAACTAGATATTTGTTTAAATACTGGTGAAAGCCAAATAGAATATACTTTTACAAATACTAAGGAAGGGTTGGATAGTCTAATTAAGAAATTAGAATTACATTCAGTTAATTCATCTGTTCCTGTCATTGTTGAAGCTACTGGTTCCTATCACTGGTTATGCTGTTTGGTTCTAAAAGAGCATGGTTATTTGATTAAAGTCATTAATCCTTTACTAACCAAGAAATATGAAAGAAGTTCCATTAGAGGTTCAAAGACAGATAAGATTGATGTCAACCTCCCATTTCCTGCAACAATAAATTCTCTTCTAGTTTAACAATATTAGATACACTATCATATATATTCAGTCCGTTATTTAAAATTAGTTTTTGTGGGGGTGTAAG
>Ga0316610_1000432_pt1 | contig 10283 bp, 9 predicted proteins | sample MIS2017111B_MG_FD_207677 | JGI IMG/M metagenome (GOLD analysis project Ga0316610, IMG submission 207677) | Microbial mat bacterial communities from Middle Island sinkhole, Lake Huron, Michigan, United States - MIS.2017.111B | ecosystem: Environmental > Aquatic > Freshwater > Lake > Sediment... | reverse complement strand
TTGAAGGTAATGTTTTGACCAGAAATTTTGCCCCTTACACATTGTACGACATCGACAATCTTGCTTCTGCAATAAATTACATTTTTCGTGAATGTGAATTACAGTTAGATGCGATCGGCGATCGCATTGCTGCTTAAAAGTTTCAAGTTTATGTTTCCTATTTAATTAATTTAGTGAGTAAAACTGATGCCATCTATCACTTTTGATCTCGAAACTGTTACGCCTCTATTTCTCTCTGGAGCCGATCAAACTACTGCTGAGCTACGCCCTCCTGCTTTTCGTGGTGCTTTAAGGTATTGGTTTAGAGCGATCGCAGGGGGTATATTGCCCATTGCTGAAGTCCAAACATGGGAGAAAAAAGTCTTTGGTAGTAATGACAATGGTGGTGCAGTAATTATTAGAGTTCAGTCCAAGGAAGTTTTGAGTACCAAAATCCTTAAACGAGATCAAGAAACTTTAGGATTATCGTATTTACTTTTTTCAACCTATGGCGGCGGCGGAAAATCTCCCAGAGGATGTTTCCCCCCTGAAAGCTCAATAAAACTGGTTTTGCAATCAAGACCAATGGCAGAAGATGGTTTGGTTTGCCTGAAAATTGCTACTGCTGCGATGTGGTTACTTATTCATTTAGGTGGCATAGGTTCTAGGAGTAATAGAGGTGGAGGAAATTTATTAGCTAAAAATAAGCCTTCGATGGGAAGTGAGATAAATTTACCTGAATTAAAATTTAGGCTTGTGGCTAAAGATATCAATCAAATGTCTCAACAAATCAATAGTGGTATTGAGGCTATCAGGAACTTATACATATCCATCATGCGAGGTGCAAATCAAAATTTAACAAGCAGCCAAAACTTTGATATTTTGCACAAAAACACTGCTCATCTATACCTATGGCAGACAGATAATCAAGAAGATAATGAATATTGGGACTACGCACTAGATGCTATTGGTTCTAGATATCAACAATTTAGAAGTCGATATGGCATGAAAACAAATGAAGACTATCCACAGGTCAAAGAATGGATTAAAACTAGGGGAGCATCAAGTGTGCAAACAGTTAAACGTGCAGCTTTTGGATTGCCCATTCAATTTTATTTTACTTCGCTACAAAAACCTCAAAATACAGCATCGCTAGAGGCTAATCAGGGTATAAATCGTAGCTCTTCACCATTTCATATAAAAGTTCTCAAACTTGGTGAAGATAATTACTGCATTTTATTAATTTATTTCAAGACAAAATTACTTCCTGCTGGAGCTTCGCTAGTTTTGAAAAATAGACAAGCTAGAACCCAATCTGCTGTACCAGTTAATCAAAGTATCATTACTGAATTTTTGAATACGCTGGGCAATAACTTAGTTGAGGTAACTATTCCATGAGCAATACAACATTCTGGCAACGTAAAATTCAGGCTTTATTGCATGATCCACCAAATAAGGCGCTGAACATTAAAGGACATGAAGTAGAAGCACGGGCTTGGGCGCAAAAATTGGGAATTGGAAAACTTAATGACAAAGACTTTAAACCAGCAGATTGGATTGCATCGGCAGCCGATCGCCTTAATTTTCCGAGCTATTGAAGTATTGGCGGCGCGAACTTCCGTAATAAACCTTACTTGACCCATCCACTCACAGGTAAAAAGCTAAATCTTGGTGGTGGGCGATTTTTACCGACACAAATTAATGAGGATTGGCTCAGGACTGCTATGCAAACATCGATTGATCAAATTCCTGACGCAATCAAAGCCGATCGCCAAAAACTATTTCTGTGGTTGTGGCGTAACTGGTCAAGCGAAATCCAAGCGGCTGAAGGTAATCAGTTAGGTGCTTTGTGGGACTTGTTACCCGCCGACACCCGTATTCCTGATCATTCTATCTGGGCGCATCAATCTCTTACTAGCGCGATCGCCGCTACTGCTGATAGCAAAGGAGATCCCGATCCTGCATTTTTATTATTTACGATTGGACCCGTGCAAGCATTTATTAGTGCAGCGCGGCGGACTCAAGATCTTTGGGCAGGTAGTTATTTACTTTCTTATCTCAATTGGCAAGCAATTCAAGTTATTGCTGAAGAGATTGGTCCCGATGCGGTGATTTTTCCGAACCTGATTGGTCAACCATTATGCGATCGCTGGCTTCAGAGTAAAGGTGTATTCACAGGAGATATTAAACCCGAAGATTTGATTTTGCCTAGTTTGCCCAATCGATTTTTAGCGATCGTGCCTGCTAGTCAAGGAAAAGAGCTTGCTAAAAAAGCCGCTAATGCAGTGAAAGAAGCTTGGTATAAAATATCAAATACAGTGCGTGAAGATCTAGAAAGTCTATTTCCTAATGGTCAAAAACCGCAATGGAAGGAGACATGGAAGCGTCAAATCGAGAGTACCTTTGATACTTACTGGCAAGTTTATCCTTGGCGACCTCAAGGGCATTCTATCCAAGATATTGATTACAAGTTTCTCGATCCTCATAAACCATTTTTAGGCGATCGCCTGACTAAAACTGAAGAGATTTTAAAAATCTATGCCAAGCATGATCAAAGTGGCGGTGGTCAGTATCATCCTAATATTGGTGCAATTTACAGCGATCTCTATTTCATCACTGAGAAAGCTCTAGGCAGTCGTAAAGCTCTGCGTAATTTTAAGCAAGTTCCCGAACAAGGTGATAAATCAACATTAGGCGGCGATCGGGCAGCTTTGTATGATCTCAGTTCTGACCTAACTGTTAAAGAATTTTGGCATGATTTTACTAATATCTTGCGAGCTAAAGGTATTTATGAAATTCAAGAAGGTGGTATTGAAAGGCTTGATGCGATCGAGTTAACCAAGCGTTTTGCTTGGCGATATTTCTTTAAAAATGAAGATGGGTATGACACAAATTCTGGTCAAGATGGTCTAACATTTCCTTCTACAAGTAGTGTGGCTACCGCAACTTTTAAATGCGATGTAATTGAAAAGCTAGGCTTGCCGAATTCTCAAGAATTGAGAGATGCTTTACAGGCATGGATTTATTCTATTCCTAGTCTAATAAGACGAGAAAATACAACTCGGAAAAATGTTATTCCTTACCTCTCTTCTAATGCTCCCCAAAAAGATAATTTAATTAAGCATTTCTTGATGATTGATGGTAGATTGCTATTTGAAGAAACCTATGAACATGAAGTTAATTCTCTAGCCGAAAATTTAGATGTTAGAGAGACGTTAAAGTATTTAAAAAACTTTATCAAAGTTGCTCAAAAATACAAAATTGCGAAACCACGCAAATATTTTGCGGTGCTGATGATGGATGGTGACAATATGGGATCTTGGATTTCGGGTGAAAAAATGCCTGAATATCGTAAGTTGTTACATCCTGACACCCAGAAAAAATTAGAGACAGATGCCACTTACAAAGAGATTTGGGAACCAATTCTTAGTAATCCGCGATTGATGTCTCCTGCTATTCATGGTTTTATTAGCAAAGCTTTAGGTGATTTTTCTCTGAAGCTTGTACGTCACATTGTTGAAGAACGCTATGCTGGCAAACTGGTTTATGCGGGTGGTGATGATGTGATGGCTTTACTCCCCCTTGATTGTGCATTAGAAGTTGCGAGAGAATTACGCGCCGCTTTTTCGGGTGAATTAACGACTGATGATCAGGGTGAAAAATTAGAGGTAGACTTTGCTGCAAAAGAGAGTCAAGCTTCTAAATCTGGCTATGTGCTATTAAAACGACCTAATCGAGAAAAGAATCGAGAAAGGGAACTTTTAACAACAATGGGAAGTGAAGCAACTGCGAGTACAGGAATTGTGATCGCCCATCATACTCAACCTCTCGATCTAACTTTGCAAGAAGTGCGTAAGGCTGAAAAAGCGGCTAAGAGTGCAGGACGCAATAGTTTTTCTTTGACCTTTTTAAAGCGATCGGGTGAAATTATGTCTGCGGGGGCAAAGTGGTATTATCCTCAAAACGTTCCTAATCCAGACGATAAACAAGAAGATAAATCCTTAGATACGATCGCCTTATTACTGAAATTCCAAAAGTATTTTGCTGATGATCATATTTCTAGTAAATTCCCTTACATTCTGCGTGAACAATCAGAAACTCTTGCAGAATTAGAGATTGAAGGTTTATATGCCGCAGAAATTAAGCGTTTATTACATCGACAGCAAGGCGAGAAGAAATTGTCACAAGCTGAAGAAAAATCACTAGCTGATGAACTAGCAACAATGGTGATGAGGGCAAATTCTGCTCATCGTACATCTTTAAGAGAAGATGATAAAAACAAATCAAAGCCTCAGACTCAACTCAAAACCTTTGCAAGTTTGCTGGTATTTACAAGATTTTTGGCTACTGGAGAAGGAGAAGAATAAATCATGACTGACATTAATCAAGGCAATCAAAAGCAAATATTTATAGAGCCTTCTGATGTGCTGCTATTCCGTGATGGTCGTCCATTTTCGGCAGGAGAGGGACATCGGGCGCGGAGCATTTTTCCGCCGACTCCTAATACAATGCAAGGGGTGATTCGCTCTAAAGTATTAAGCGATCGCTGCGGACGTTATGAGACATACAAAAATGGCTGTAATGATTGTGAAAAGCAATCAAACTGCACTATTCCTGATGAGATTGGCAGACCTGCTCAAAATGATAGAGGCTCTTACGGTAATCTGGAAATTCGTGGGGCGATCATTGCTAAGTATGAGTATGAAAAAAACAATCTCACTCCCTATTTCCCAGTTCCTGCGGATGTGGTGGAAGTTAAAGAAAAAAGTGAACAGCGCGATCATGCAAAACCTCGTTTGCGCTTTCTGCAACCATTGCCACAAAAGCTATATGGCGATAATGATTTAAGTGGCGATGATTTGAGTGATGATCCGCAAGCTAAATTATTGCCACTCTGGACTCAAGAAAAAACTCCTGTCGAAGGTGTGCAAGGCTATTGGGAACAGAAAGATTTAGAAAACTATTTACTGCAAAATTATCCATCTATAACTCAATATACTAAAGCAGATACACTCTATTTAAGAGAATCGCGCTATGGTATTGATGTTGATAATGCTCGGCAGACGGTTAAAGAAGGTCAACTTTATCAGACTGAATTTATTCGCTGTAAGGAAAATATTGGCTTATATACTGAAGTTGATGGGGTATCGAATTTAGGTGGTAATTTAATTGCGATCGGTGGCGAAAATCGGGCGGCGCAATGTCATCATCTCCATCAAAAAATTGATTGGGGAAATTTTACACAAAGTCTTGAAAACAAATTACAGCAAGCGGATGGATTTAAAATTTATTTTGCAACTCCTACAATCTTTAAAAATGGTTGGTTGCCCCAAAAGCTTGAAAATTTACAAGGTGAATATCAAGGTATAGAAGTAGAACTCATTGCTGCCTCTATCCCTCGCTATCAGACTATCGGTGGTTGGGATGTTGCCTACAATCGCCCAAAACCAACTAATCGCGCTATTCCTGCGGGTTCAGTTTATTACTTTAGCTCTAATGCCAAACCCTCAGAAATCATCAAAGCTTTTCATTGGCAAAATATTGCTGATGAAAAGAGCGATGCTCAAATTGGCTTTGGGTTGGCACTTGTGGGCGCATGGAATTATTTAAAACTTTAAGGAAAAAAATATGCCTAATCCAAGTATTCAACAGAGTATTCAGCCCGATAAAGATTATACATTTTCTGATTATTTCAAGCTTGACTATGAACCAGAAGATGTCCTTGCTTATTTTGGCTATGAGATGAATAGCGAATCTCTGACCTTGCCTAAGAGTGGTATACCTTTACCAAGGCTGCCAGATTTGGGCGATCGCCTCCAACGCGCTTTACCTCACATTAGTCTCAATAATGAAACCGCAAGACGAGAATTTTTGATTGCGCCTGTGTTAATGGATTTAGTCGATCTCGTTGATGCCAAACTCAAGGTTAGTTATATCATCTCAGTCGATCGCCAACTTAAAGGATCGCTTGATTATTTCATTCAAACCAAGCGATCGCTGCTCATCATTGAGGCAAAAGATGAAAATCTACAACGCGGATTTGTGCAGTTAGCAACGGAGCTAATCGCCTTAGATCGTTGGCTAGAGGATGAGCAGCCGATCCTGTATGGGGCTGTCTCCATTGGCAGTGTTTGGCAGTTTAGCCGTCTAGAGCGCCAAGCCAAACGCATTACTCAAGATCTCAATCTCTATCGGGCGATCGGTGATCTAGAGGAACTAATGCGAATCCTGATCGGGATTTTGGAATAGTTATCACAGTATTGGGATTTATCCATTGGTTAGAGGTGGCGCGGGCTTTGCCCGCGCCACCTCTAACCAGAAAACAGTAAAAAAATCAGGAGAAATTTTTCATGTTTCAGAAAGCAAATTTGCTTTTCCTTTATACCGAAACCCCTTTACACGTTGGTAGTGGCAGCAGTCTGGGTACTGTCGATTTGCCAATTCAACGAGAACGTCATACCACTTTGCCAATGGTGCAAGGTTCTGGCATTAAGGGTAAGTTACGCAGTACATTTGAGGCGGATCTTGCTAAGTTGGACGAAAAGGAGAAGCCAAAAGAAGAGAAAAAGATTGATGCAATTTTTGGAGGACAAGACGCGAAAGCTAGTGATCATGCCGCCGCTTTATCGGTTGGTGATGCCCGAATTTTATTGTTTCCTGTCCGTGCTTTAGCAGGAGTATTTGCATGGGTGACTTGTCCTTTGGTGATTAATCGCCTTGCCAGAGATTTGCAGATGGCAGGACAAACTGCTTTACCTTGGAACTTAGCTGATTTAGAGGTTAAGGGACAACAAGCGTATACCCCAAATAACAGTAGTATCAAGATTGGTAATGATGTTGTTTTAGAAGAATTTTCTTTTGTGGTGCAAACATCTAATGACGAAGTTCAGAAATTTGCTAACTGGTTAGCTGATTCGGTGCTGCCCAGTGGCAATGAGTACAAATTTTGGAAAGATAAAATCAAACAAGATTTGGTGATCATCAGTGATGAGGCTTTTAAAGATTTCTGTCAGTTCAGTACAGATGTCGTTTCGCGCACCAAGCTAGATCCTGCGACTAAAACAGTGGCTATAGGTGCATTATGGACTGAGGAGAATTTACCTTCGGATGCTTTGCTTTATGCGCCTTTGTTTGCTTGCGATCCACGCATGGAAGACAAGGATAAGCCAAAGAAAAAGAATGATTCCACACAAAATATGGATGCAACTGAGGTTCTATCTTTAGTATCCGCGCATCTACAAAATGGTCATTCTAGATTGCAACTTGGCGGTAATGAAACCGTTGGGCGTGGTTTAGTAGCAACTCGCTTTTTGTAAGGTTTACAAATTTGATATTTTAAGGAGACAACATCATGTCAAAAAATAAATATAAGCAAGATACAGATTCTGGAAAAACTATTCGGCAAGAGACTTCAGTCATTACAACCAAAACAAGTATTGTTTCAAGTTCAGGATCTCAGACAATTGCACCAACCAAACCTACCGTAAATCCAAGAGATTTAGATCGCGATCGCGCTAGTTGTGCGTGGGAAAATATTAGTAAGGTTGATGCTACTAATACTGAATATGGCAGTCTGGCGCGTGAAATGCCAACGATGATTCAGGTGAATGGTTTGGCTCAAACTCTTGCTTTTTTGAAGGCGAAGAAGGGAAAACATCATTCATTAATTTTTGAACATCTTTCTGGATGGGTTTGTAATCAATTGAAGTTTCAAAATGGAGATTTACTAGAAAATGTGATTAGGATTGAGAGTCAAGAATATCGCCGTGCTACTTCAGAGTCTCTAGCCTATTTGCAATGGCTTAAAAGATTTTCTGAAGGGAAAATCAAGAAAGAAGAGGATAAAAAGCCATGAATCTACCCCATGACACACAACGTAATTTTAGGCTCCATGAGTCTAAATCTGATAATTTAGGGCTTTGGCTAGATCGGTTTGCCGATCCTGCAATTGAAGGACAGAAAAAACTCGAATTTTTCAAGAATCTTAAACCAGTCTTAAATTCTAAACCATATATTTCTAGATCTTCGCAAGGTCTAATTGATGCTTTTTATAGGCGATCGCTTGCTGTTGCTAATTCATTACCCCACGCAAGAACCTTTACTGCATCTCCTGAATGGCGGATGGTGGTGGGACTTGGACAGGCTAGTATTCTCGAAACTGCAATGACCTTAGATCGCGTTACAGGGATTCCGATTATTCCTGCTAGTGCTTTGAAAGGTTTAGCGGCTTCCTATGCTTTACTATGCGTTCTTGAAAAAACAAAGCGTGATGAAGAAGTGGAGAAGATTTATCAAAAGTATCTTAAACATGAGTTAGCTCTCGAAGATCTTCCTCCTAGTTGTGGAGATTTTCTCAATATCTTTGGTACACAAGACCAAGCAGGAAAGGTGATTTTTTTGGATGCAGTGCCAACTGAAGCACCAACTTTAGAGCCTGACATCATGAATTGTCATTATCCTGATTACTATGGTGGCAAGACTCCAAATCCAACACCCTATCAAAGCCCGAATCCTGTTTATTTTTTGACCCTGGGACGAGAGAGTAAATTTGCTTTTGCGATCGCAGGGCGTGACTCTAGTAAAAGCACTGCTGCTTTAGTGAGACTAGCTGAAAAATGGCTCAAGGCTGGTTTGCAAGAGCTAGGCATTGGTGCAAAAACTGCCGCAGGATATGGATATTTAGAGGTGTCAGAATCATGACGACTATTGCTACTTTTTTTGGCGATCGCGGCTTACTCATGAATTTTGAAGTATAACAATTAAATTAAGGAGAAAATCAATGAATCGAATTGTAGTTTCAACTATCGGCACAAGTTTACTGACTAACCAGATTAATAAAAAAGCAACAGATGAAGACAATTGGTATCCAAAGCTTCGGGATACTGCTCAACTTTCACTAGATGAAACACCTCAAGATGTTCAAGAAATCATCAAAACTTTAGGAAGTAGAGCAACAGAAAAACTGACCCAATCAAAAAATATTGGTGTGATTCGTTCTGCAAGTGCAGAATTAAATGGAATCTATGGATTGTATGCAGAAGATCTAACAAGAGGAGTACTTGATATTCACTGGCTAGTTGCTACTGATACAGCACAGGGTTTTGCTACAGCCAATATCGTCCAAAATTTTCTTCAAAAAAATGGGTTAAATAACACTAATATTCAGACACCTTCTGGCTTATCTACTGCAAGCACTGAAGCATTTGCGTCTGGAGTTGATGATTTGAGAGATTGGATAAACCGAGAGATTGAACCACTTCGAGATCAATACAGAGTCTATTTCAATCTTGTTGGTGGTTTCAAAAGCTTGCAAGGCTATTTGAACACGATGGGAATGTTTTATGCAGATGAGATAATCTATATCTTTGAAGGTAAAGACTCTAACTTGATCACAATTCCTCGACTACCGATAAAAATTGATACAGAGCAACTAGAACCACACAAGGTCAAACTAGCGCTAATGGATACAGACTTTGGAATTAGTGCAGAAGCAGCACAAGATGTTCCAGAGGCTCTTGTGTTTGATTTGGGCAACAAAAAAATCTTATCTACATGGGGCAAATTGATTTGGGATGGTTGCAAAGTACAGTTACTTTCACAAGAACTTGTACAACTTCCACACATCCAGTACAACGATACTTTTCGGGCTGACTACAACAAAATTGGTAATTCTAAAGACAGATTTAACCTGCAACAAGAACTCATTAAAGTCTCTGCAACCTTACAAGCATCGAATGGCGATACTAGCATTTTGCTGTCTTCATTTAGATATACACGTTATCAAAATTCAGATCAAATCGATCACTTTAGAATTAGCCAAAGTATGCGAGTTAGCTGCAAATCTGTCAATGGCAATCTAATACTTCGCTATTACGGTACTCACAATCATGTTGAAAGAAGTGAAGGATTGTAGCGATCGCCTCTTCACCCCCCCATCTCAATCTATAAAAAAGCGATCGCCTAATTTTCGAGAAAAAGGAAATGTAAGCTCCTCAATATGGGTAAAACAAAATGGCTAATAGTTTAGATTCCGCTCAAATTGTATTAGAAGTGTTTCAAGTGGCGATCGCCGATCTGCTTGGTGAAAGCTTGCTCAGTGTTTGCAAACTAAATAGTGAAGAAAATGAGATAATCAAAAAGGCTAGAGAGCTTTTAGGACTTAACCGCGAAGTTAATACTTTGTCGCTATTGTTCGATCGCGTAAAACTACCCGATGGCAAAGGATCGAATGGAAATTATTATGTGGCATTACATGAAATAAGCTGTAATTCTGAAGGTTATCCAACTATTCCTTATCCGATCGC
>Ga0316610_1000428_pt1 | contig 10314 bp, 9 predicted proteins | sample MIS2017111B_MG_FD_207677 | JGI IMG/M metagenome (GOLD analysis project Ga0316610, IMG submission 207677) | Microbial mat bacterial communities from Middle Island sinkhole, Lake Huron, Michigan, United States - MIS.2017.111B | ecosystem: Environmental > Aquatic > Freshwater > Lake > Sediment... | reverse complement strand
GAGCTTTTGGAAAGCTATTGGGTATAAGTAGCAGTAAAAAATAACAGCATAGTCATCCTGAATTTATTTCAGGATCTAAACCCAAGAGTTTTTAATATAGAATTTTGAATAATGCCAACTTAAATCTTCCCCTCAACTAAATCTTGGGCAAATTGTTTTGTGCCAGCAAAGGTTTGAGGATAACCAGAAACATCAGGAAAATCGAGATTTATAATTTTGTTGTACACAACTTCAGCAAGTTTTGCCAAAAATTCCACCTCAGTTTCATCAATAGTTTTGTGAAGACTAAGCACCGATGATGGAGGATGCTGTTCCAACCCTGAGTCTAAAAACTCAAGCACGCCCTCAGTTACCTTGTAATTATGAAGACTACGGGAACCCTCAACTAACAATTTATAAAAGGTAAGTTGTAACCCATATTTCCACGCTTTTGAACCATCTTTTTTCCAATCAAAAATAGCTTTTCCTGTTTTAAAATCGGTTACTAAAATGGTTTTTTCCTTTTCGTATATTTCCATTTTATCTATTTGCCCAGTAATTTTTGCCTCACTCTTTCCAATTACTACACCCTCATATTTGAAACTTTGCTCTAACAACGCAGCTGGGTTTATATTTCCAGCCTCTTTTTCATAATAAAATAATAGGGCTTTTTTTCCTTTTTCCAAGGTTAGCGTAAAATCGGTTTTTAACATTCGCTGAGTTAAAAGCTGAGCCTGAAATTGCATAAATAATTCATCAAACTCAATGGTTTGCCCACTATGAGTGCTCGCCCAGTCGTGCCAGTATTTCATTACCGCGTGCATGGCAGTTCCGTAAGCCGCCGAGTTCGATTTTGCTTGTGGAAATCGTAGCAAATTATGTTGTAAAAATTTCTGTGGCCCTCGTTTTGCTTCCTTATCTTCAGATGTATGCTCAACATCTATAAAATTTTGTAAGTGTGTAACCGAAAGCTGATAATTTTCCAGCACTCCAGCAAGTAACGTTTTTTGATCGGTTTGAAGAGAGAAATCGGCACGGGAAATAGTACCCGCTATTTGCACAAGCTGGGCTTCAGAAAAAGAAGTTATTGGAATTGTTTCGCATTGATTGGGTAAAATGGGGAATGCGTTTACTTCATCACCCTTGCTGTTGGTAGCTGAGTGAGTAAGAATAAGGTTTTGTTTAGCTCGAGTTGCGGCAACAAAAAACAATCGAAATTTGTCATCTTCATTATCTGCTTCTGCCATTAACGGAAGGTTTGACGGATGCTTCAAAATGGCACTTTTTCCTTTTTTACTCAGCCAATGATCACGAGTTGCGTGAATAATATATACGGTATCAAACTCTAACCCTTTCGAGCCGTGCGAAGTAAGAATGTTCACCCCGTCACGCTGAGAACCAAAAGCTGTGGTGTCGAGTAGTGGTTTTTTGTGTTGATTCAATAAATCGAGATAAGAAACAACTTGACTAATGGTAACAACAGTATGAATTTGATGAGAACGAACAGCTGAAATAAGCACACGCAGTGCTGAAAGTAATTGAATATATTCAGGTGAAAGTTCTTTTTTAACCGATTCTTTGTCGAAATAGTATTTCTTGAATGGAGAGGTAAAATTGGGTTTTACTTTGTTGATCTGAGATTGATTTTCTGATAGCGTGATATCTTCAGACACATCTTCATATTCATCATCAGCAGATACATCGGTAACACCCATTAACAGGTCAATAATTCGCTCGGCTGGTTCAGAAATAGCTTGTTTTGAAAGCTGAATAAAAAAATGAGCAATTTCAGAAATACGATGAGCTGATTCTAATTGAGCTGATTCGGCTAATGTTTCTGGCTGAGGCTGCGACGCCTGCTGCATAATTTCCAACCATGTTTTTCGCTGTTGATACGATTGAAGTGAAAGTTTCCAAATATCAGTTTGCGAAATTCCCCAAAAGGGATACGCTAAAATTTCGGGTAAAAGCTCGTCAGACTCAATTGCACCATACACTGAAAGTGAGTTTACAAACTGCAGCATTTGCACCAGCTGGCGAACAGGTTCAACTTCTAAAATATTACGTTTTCGCTCGTAATATACAGGAATATCAAACATTTGCAGCACCCGAGCACAGTCTTCCAAAACAGCATGTTTTCTAGCAATAATAGCAATATCCTGTGGCTTTTTTCCAGCAGAAAGAGCGGCTTGAATTTGCTGTGCAATAAACACATATTCCGCAGTTGGATTTGGAAGAATATATGAAGAAACAGGATTACGAGGAAACTCAGAAGACATAATAGATGTAATAGCTTGAGCTTATTGAGCTGTCAAGAATAGATAAAAATATTGACAGTTTCGCTTCATGTTGCCATCAAGGTATATGGAAAACACATTTTTAGTATGACCTCAACCAAAAAAAATGATTCTGATAACAATTCTCATAAAAATCTTCGTGTTGCTGTAATTCACGCATTTTTTGTGCCAAAAGGTGGGGGTGAAAAACTGATTTTTGATATTCGTGATCACTACAAAGCCGATTTATATGCTGGTGCGTTAGATAGTGATATTTGGAATAAAGAGAAAGTAAAAACCGACTCGTTTGTACAGCGATTATACAACCCTGAATATCATTTTGAATATCTCCATGAGGATAGCAAAACCAGAATTTGGCGAAAAATTTGGCGTCAGTGGCATTTTTTAGTAAACCCAAAACTTGAGAAATTACTAGATTATGATGTGGTTATTTTTAGTGGAAATATTGGTATTGTACCTCAGCGATTAAAGCGATTAGCAGCAAAAAGAGGTATAGCATGTCCAAAGCTTGTGATGTACTGCCACACTCCACCGCGACCATTTACCGATCAATTTGAATCAATTATTGAACATAAAAATCCCCTACTTCAAGCTGCGGCACGAGTATTCCAAAAAATGGTATTATGGCAATATAAAAATGATACGCTTGAAATGGATGAGGTTATTACCAATTCAGAAAACACGAGGCAACGGCTACTTACCTTTACAGGAATTGACTCAACCCCTATTTACCCTGGTGTAGACACGAATAGATTTACCTGGAAAAAAAGTGGTGATTATTTCTTAAGTTACGCTCGCATTGAAAAAATTAAACGCATTCCTCTTATTTTGGATGCATTTGAAAAAATGCCCGATCAGCAGCTTATTATTGCCTCTATTGGGCCGATGGCTGATTGGCTGAAAGAACAAATTGAGTTAAGAAAGCTGAAAAATGTTGTGTATGAGGGTTTGGTAACTGACGAACGCCTGGCAGAGCTTGCAGGTGGCTGTAGAGCCGGTATTTACATTCCTGTAGATGAAGATGCTGGAATGACTCAGTGCGAGCTTATGGCAGCAGGAAAGCCTGTTATTGGGGTTGCTGAGGGTGGCTTAAAAGAAACTATTATTGATGGAGAAACAGGCGTACTATTACCTGCAAATCCAGCGGTAGAAGATTTAATAGATGCAGTAAAAAAGATGACAAGCAAAAAAGCTGAATCAATGCGGTTAGCTTCTGAAAAACAAGGAAAAAAATACGACCTTTCAGTGTTTTATGATAAATTAGACAAGCTGGTAAGTAAAAAATAAAATAAAACTATTCATCTTCAGAATCTGTTTCTTCTGCTTGTGTTGGTTTTGCTTTTATAGTTGCAGGCTTATTAGCTTCTTCACGCCACCCTTCTGGTGCGTCATTCTCATGATTTGCTGCATCTGTTGGTTTCAAAGTTAGAGCCATCCAACCAAGTAAACTATAAACCTGTCCTTCATTTGCTGAGTTATCTAAATCAGCACCTTCACTCTTTTTTTTAGGGTTCTCTCTAAACATAATAGAGAGTCCATTCCTTATAAAACAACTATTGTCAACATAGTGAATAACGATACTCAATAAAAGTGCTTGAAACATAAAAAAAGAGCCATAAAGGCTCAGCTAAAAAAATGGCGAAAAATTATTACATATTATTGCTGTGCAAAAACGTAATAACGTAGGTAAATAATAGCAAATGCAACAAGTGAATTTATAATTACAAGGGGTAATCCAAATTTTAAATAGCATTCTCTTCACGAGCTCCAATATCTTCTTTTTTGAATCCTAAAAGAGTAAGAGCGTCTGCAGTTTTGTCTACAATTTTCCCTCTCTTATTAAGATCAGCTATAACATGGTTATGAAGAACTTCGTCTAAAATATCTTCTGTTGGTTTGGTAAGAATAACATCTTTTCCTTCAGCTTGAAGTGTTAAAATAGCTTCCTCAAGCATTTCCATCCCATCCAAATCTACATAAAATAAATCACGCAAACGAAGAATAACGGTGTGAACTTTTGGCATTGCTGCAATTTTTTGAAGATTTTCGATATGGGCAGGTGCGTCAAGATACACCATAATTCCTTCAATACTATACACAACAACATCGGCATCTACTACACATTTTAGCGAAGTACCATGTTTTACATCAACAATTTTACGATTTCGATTAAAGCGAACTTCAAATTCACCCTTACTTAATTTATCAACAAAAAATAAAAGAGCCAGCGTTGTTCCAAGTAAAATACCAATACTTGCATCTTGAATAACGGTTAAAAGCATTACCGCTAAACTTACAATAAGGCTTTTTTTATCTTCATAAAAATAGTGAACAAAATGCTTAATTTCAAGTAAACCAATAGCAGTATTAAATAAAATAGCGGCTAAAATAGGCATTGGTAAATATTGAAAATAAGGAAGCAAAAATACAGCCAAAATAGCAGTAAAAATAGCTGCTAGTATACCAGAAACCTTTCCAGTAGCACCAGATTTTACGTTTAATCCAGTGCGAATAAATACACCAGAAGCTGGAAGACCACCCATAATACCAGAGGCTAAATTTGCAAGACCAAGTGCAAGTACTTCTTGGCGTGGACTTGATTTTTGCTTGGTAATTTTATCGGCAAGTTTTGCTGTAATAAGTGTTTCTAAAATAGAAATTAACGCTACAATAAAAGCAAGTTCTACTATTTTTTCTAAATCAGGAAGCGAGTTGAAAAGAGCTGATATTGTATTAACATTAAATGCTTGCCATAATTGTGGCACAATATTAACGTTTAACTTTTCCTGTAGGGTGGTTAATTCAGCAAGCTGAGGTAAAAATTGAGTTTTTTCAGCAATATAGCCAAGAACAATACCTAAAAAAGAAACTGGGATAACGCCAGGAATATTTTTAACAAACTTTTTAAAAAGAAGTAAAATAGTTAGTGCGATTGCAAAAACAACAAATGAAATAACAGAAGCTGAAGAAATATGAGAGAATGTTTGTTCTACATTTTCTAAGAAGTGAGGTGTTGATTTCAATCGTAAACCGAGAGCATCGTTGAGCTGATTAATAGCGATAAGAATAGCAACACCAGAAGCAAATCCATACATTACGCTTGAAGGAATATACACCAAATAGCGTTCTAATTTAAGAACATAAACCAATAAAATAACAAGACCAGTTAATATAGCCAATAAGGGAAGAAAAAGAACTCCAGCAATTCCTCCAATTTGTAAAACAGATGCGGCGTATAAAATAGTAGTTAAAGCCCCTGCCGTACCAACAATATTGAATTGACTTCCACCAAAAATAGAGGCAATTAAACATGCCCATACACCAGTTATTACTCCAGGAATTGGACCAGCACCCGATGCCAAGGAAAGAGCAATAGAAAGAGGAAGACTTACAAGAGCAACAGTTAAACCAGACTGCCAATTGAGTTTTATAGAGTTAAAAATTGATGAAAGAGACATAAAAAATAAGCAAAAAACAAAGTGCAAAAAACACACTTTTTCTTTATTTACAGGGATAAATCTGCAAGTAAAAACAGCAAGTATATATTTGGTGTAGTTCCAAGCGGATTTTGTCAAGCTATTTTACTTTTTCCCTTTTGTCAACAGATAACATCTGCTTCATTGTGTTATAAAATTGAGAATAATAACTAAAAAATGATAAATAAATTTATATTACTAGCATAGTTCAATGTAGCAACAAAAATACAATACAGAAAAAAAATGAACAAGAAGCTTATTCAAATTCATATAAAATAGATTTATACCCTTTCTTTGCAATAACAATGTGATCAAGAACATCAATTCCTAAAATTGCCCCAGCCTTCACAAGCTGTTCGGTAAGCTCTCTATCTTCAGGACTAGGTGTTGGGTCACCACTTGGATGATTATGGGCAAGAATAACAGAAGCAGCATGATAGCGAAGGGCTGGTTCAAATACTTCACGCGGGTGAACAACAGTTCCATTGAGGGTTCCAACTGAAACAACATCTTGAGCAATAACTTCATTTTTTGTATTCAAATAGAGAACTACTAAATGTTCTTTTTTATGATCGACTAAATAGCTAACAAGCGGCACAGCATCGCGTGATTTATGAATTTCAATACTCAGCGATTCCCGTGGTTTTGCCCTCGTTAATAGTTCTTTTGCTGCTAACATTGTTGATGCTTTTGCTTTTCCAATTCCCTTAATGCTGCTGAGAGACTGAAAGTCGAGATTCCAAAAATCGGCCAGTGAATATTTTTGCAAAATTTTTTGAGATAATTCAACAACGTTCAAACCTGGTAACCCGGTGTTTAATAAAATTGCTAATAGTTCATAGTTTTTCAATCCATCTGGCCCTAATTTTTGAAGTTTTTCGCGTGGACGGAGAACTGGATGAATTGCTGTTAATTTCATACTATGGTTAATAAGTTTTCATTATTGCAAATATGTTATATTATGTGAGTATATGTTTTTTGCTTTTCCAATTCCTAACATTCTAAATGTGATGTGAGATTTACAGCTCCAGTTTTTGTAATGGCAATATTGTCTTCCAAGCGAACACCAATACCTTGAAACTCTTTTGGTACATCAGCAGTTTGAGGTATATAAAGCCCTGGTTCGATAGTAAATATAAGCCCTTGCTCGAGCTGAATTGACTGAGATGATTCGTTTTTGTATTGACCAAAATCGTGAGTATCAAGACCCAGCCAATGCGAGGTTGAATGCGGCCAAAATTCCGCATAACTTCCCGACTCTAAAATTTCTGCTTTTGTACCTGGTAATAGTTTAAGTTCAATAAGACTGTCGATAAGTGATAACGTAGCGGCTTTATGAACATCAAGAATACTTGAACCTTGCTGGTTGGTTATAAAAAGTGCTGCTGTATGAGCTTTTTGAACTGCATCAACAATTGCCTTTTGAGCAGATGAGGCTTGGCTTTGACTCCAGGTTCGAGTAATGTCACTTGCGTAATAATTGTATTCGCACCCAGCATCAATAAGAACTAAATCGGCTGGTGATATTGGCGAGGTATTTTGAACATAATGAAGGGTTGTTGCATTATTCCCAGCTGCAACAATTGCAGGGTAAGAAAATGTACACCCTACCCGTTTCCAATAGTATTCAAGTTCGGCTTGAAGATGAAATTCGGAAAGATTTGCTGCTGAATCAAGGAGCTTTTTTGTTGCCTGATGAGCTGATATATTAAGGTTTGCTGAGTGGATAAGTTGTTCAATCTCCCAATCAGATTTATACATTCGCAGCTGCGATAAGGCTCTTTTAATAGATACTGAATTGAGTTTTTTATTCACTGCTATTTGTGGAAAAAAATGATGTAATACATGATTTGCGTTGTGACCTGCTGTAACCCACAAAGAACGAGCTTTATTGAGAAGGTGAGGAATTTGGTCGCATTGTTCAGAAATATAAAATACTGAAGACAACCCAGATACACTAGATGCCTCCTCTACACGCATTCGCTTCCCATTCCATATCTCAAGCTCTTCATTTATATCCTCTATATGAAGTGAAAATTCCGTAACTCCACGCATATCTTTGTAGATAGAAAGACAAGCATTCGGCTGGTTAATGCCAGTAAAATACCAGAACATACTTTCTTGGCGAAAGGGTAATTCAATATCGGAATTACGAGTAAGAATAGGATTTGCAGGCAAAATAACCAAACTTGATTTTGGTAATAAATCGGCTATTTTTTGTCGCCTAAATGCAAGCTCGGAAAGAGGAATAAAAGGTGTAACAGCTAGCATAATACCCTACCGTACATCAATAGGAAAAGAGTTGTCAAGATTACTTAATTCCATCAGGATTGGCTCGATTTGCCTGATCTTCTCCATCGCGTTGATAAATTTTTTCAACGGTATCACGAGTCTGCAATTTAAGATCGGTGTTTTTATTCAACGTAGATTCAAGCAATATAAGCGAAGTTGTTAATGATTCTGATTGCTTTGGATTTTTTAAAAAAAGATTGATGTTATCTTCTAGTTGAACTACTGCCGTTACAAGTTCATCGTTAGCAACAAGCTGTTTTTCCCATTCTGTGCGTACATCATTTTTTGATTTCCGTTGAGCATCTATACTTGCTTGGTATTCTATTTTTTGTTTTTCCCATTGGGTAGTTTGCGTTGCAAATTGTTTTTGCTGTTCAGTATAAAGATACAGCACATAAACAGATCCAGCTAGTGAAGCGATGGTAAGAAGACACAAAATAAAAATTCCAATTTTCTTCATATATTTCACTATTTATCTTCCCAAGCTGAAGCAACAATATTTGTATCTTTTTCAGGATCACCACCCAAGCGAATGAATGTTTCACGGTTTACAACCATAACTGTTTCTGCTGCTAAATCTGGTCGAATTGCATTCACAACAACACGTAAGTCACCTTTTGGTGTTTGAACTACAATACTTTTTCCTAAATTAAATTTATTGGTAGAAATTTCCACTGTTTGATTTTCATCCCAAATAATATTGCCAGAAATTTTATTCACCGCAGCTGATGAACTTGAAGAATTAGGGTTGCGAACTTCACGTACACCACTTCCAATTTCAGCCGACAAGCTAGAACTTGAATTTGCAACTTCTGTATCACCGAGAACCTGACCGCTTTTATTCGATTGTGGTGCTATAAGAAGAATAGGAAGAAGAAGGAAGCAAACTAACAATAAACTAAAAAGCTTTGATTTTGCGTTCATAAATGATAGGGGTAATTATATTACATAGCATAAATGTTTTTCAAAAACATGTCAAAAACAAACAAAATATTAACACCACGAAAATACTAACGCCTCACTTTTTCCATTGGTACTGACTGCCGAACTAAATGAGAAATATTAATTACATCACCTTCTTTAACTGACAAACGATTTGCAACGCCTGCTGAACCTTCAATAACAAATTGTGCTGGCTCATTTGAAGAGTACGTTGGTGAAATTTGCCCAGGAGTAGTATTGGTTGAAATTGCTACAATTCTTCCATCAGAATTCAAAAAGATTATATCAAGTGAAATTAAAGTATTTTTCATCCAAAATGATTTTACTGAATTATTCGAAAAGGCAAAGAGCATAATGCATTTTTCACACAGTTCAGATCGATACATAAGCCCATGCTCTTGCTCGTCAGGAGAATCGGCCAATTCGACTTTTTCAACCGAAAGCACTTTTCCTTCATATGGAGTAGACGATTGAGAGGAGGTGTTGGAAAAAAGTTGCTGTGTTTGTTCAAGGATATTTTTTTGGCTGAATGGAACAAACAACAAGAATATCACTATCAGAAAAATAGGAAGAATAATGCTGAGGTTAAGTAGATTTTTTGGTTTTAATTTCATTTCTTGCGACATAAAAAAAAGCTTATTTTGAAAGATTAAATGAGCTGAATAAGAAGTGCGTAGTTCGATATTAAATGAGTATTTGGAAATTTCTCTGAATCAACAAAACGAGAGGAAATTGGAGGAAATACCGAAACAGTGAAGCCGCTTTTTTCAAAATTTGCTGACCATGCATTTACATCGGTGGTAAAGAAATGAAGTGCTGTGTATGGTCTTCTGAAGTCTATCGCAGGAATTTCCAAGCTCCCTGTTTCAACCGTTTCAATTTGACTTGCAAGAAGATTGTAGGCTTTATTTAATTCACTAGAATCAAGAGAGGAAATTGTTTGATCATTGGAAACAGGTAGAGCAGTTTCAAGCTGAAAAAAAGAATCTGGAAGTGCGGTGTTAAACATTCTATAATACGACTCTTTTACACTATCTTCAGCCTCATCTGAATTTTTAAAAGTTGCTTTAAGTGCAACTAAATTAGCAGTAACAGAATAGAGCTGAGAAGTAAAACCAAACGTTTTGTATTGACTTGTAAGAAGATAAAAATATGCATTCAAAAGCTTTTCTACAATTGGTTGAGAATCGCTTAGATGATATTCAAGTAAAGCCTGCGTGCGTGATTCTAGAAACCACGAAAAATACCATTTTTGACCAACTAACTGATAATTTTTGAGTGCCACGTTTAAATGAGTGTGAATAAAACTTTGCCCGCCTGAAATAAGC
>Ga0316610_1000426_pt1 | contig 10356 bp, 9 predicted proteins | sample MIS2017111B_MG_FD_207677 | JGI IMG/M metagenome (GOLD analysis project Ga0316610, IMG submission 207677) | Microbial mat bacterial communities from Middle Island sinkhole, Lake Huron, Michigan, United States - MIS.2017.111B | ecosystem: Environmental > Aquatic > Freshwater > Lake > Sediment... | reverse complement strand
CGGGGTCAATCAGCTAAGTGTCAGAGCGGCGCGCCATCGGTTGCAAGCTGACATTTATTTGGGCGCGTGGCTTTTTTGTTAAGTGAGGGGCGCGGCTTAAGCGGATTGATAGATGTTTTAAGGTTTGCGTAGGGTAATCGTAGGGTTAGGCGGGGATTTAATGATTTATACCACATGTGCCTATTTTTGGCTAAAAATCACCTTAAAACAGCCTTCATTTTGATGAAAAGTGCCATTTTTAAGGCTTTTGGGGCTTTATTAGAACATCTGGGCTGTCCTGAGAGTTATTTCTAATCCGTGCCAAAATGTGCTAGAATTAATCCATTATCCTGAGTAGGTTTCAGGACAGCAAAAAGCCGCTAATATTTAGCGGCTGTTTTGAAACTTTTGTCTCTCCGTAAGAAACGTTTACTTTCTATCTTTCTTTTCTTTTATCCCTCACGCCAATGAGGAAGGTCAAACGGTTATTATGTCAACTCAATTATACCTTAATTCGCATAGTCACGCAACTAGCAACGATAGGCAAAACCGAGTCACTGCCTATATTACCACAGAATCCGATTCTGTCAATCTACGCTTTAATGAGAAAACAGGGCTAAATTGCAAGCAAAACAGCCCTAAACAGCCTCAAAGTAGCCAAAAAACGCTAAAAATGAGCGTAAATAGCCTTCGGCTTATCGGAGGCTATCATGGTTAATAGACCAACAGGCAAGCGCGTCCCATGCCCTAAATGTGACAGTAAGTCACAATATCATGACGGCTATAAAAGCGGCGTGTATTATCCTGTTCACTGCCATGCATGTGGCTATTCACCCAGCAAGGAAGCGAAGGAAGCGAAGGCTGAACAGGCAACCGCCATGCCAATTGGCGCGGCCTTGTGTGATTGTGGCAAGCCATTAAAAACGGCCAATGAACGCAAAACCAACACATGCCATGCTTGCAGTGGCGAATTAAACCTAAATTTTCAAGGTGACAATTGGCCTGACGAATCGGCGGCGGCTGATGACCATACCGCCACATGCGATTGTGGCAACCCACTAAAAACCAAGTATCAAGTTAAGATTAAAAAATGTTTCTACTGCCAAGTGACGGCGGCTATATCGGCTAAAGCTGATAGGTCAGCCCATGCGCTTGGCAGTTTTGCGTATAGTGAGCGTAAAGGCTTAAATGGGTTACTCTTAGCAGAATCGGGCGCGGTGGTCACTGAACTATGGAAACGGCCAATGTTAGCCATACCATTGAATGACGGCGCGGCCAATGGCTACCAATTGATTGACGGCAAGGGCAACAAAAAATTTGCCTTTCCAAACGTCAAAAGCACGGCGGATAATGCTTTTTTTCATACCTTCATTGGCAACCGTGAATCGGCAAGCATTAAGATAAAATGCGAAGGCTACGCGACGGGCTTAAGCATAGCAATGGCGCGGCCTGATGTTTGTGTGCTAATTTGTAGCACGGCGGATAACCTGATTAAGGCCGCGAAGGTTTACGGGGCTGAATTTGGCATTATCGCCACTGACAACGATAAAAGCCATGCGGGTATTGTTAAGGCAACGGCGGCGGCCAAAATAGACGGGTCTAAAATTTGGTATTGTCCTGTTGATTCTGACTTTAATGACTTGCACTGCCAACAAGGTTTACAGGCCGTATCAGATTCATTTGAGCGCGACATTTACGGCGCGGCAAGCCTTCATTTATTGGCCGTAAAGCACGGCGCGGGCTATCAACAGACAGACAGTCCATTGAATGAATTGCCGATAAGCGAAGGCTTTACAATCCTGAGCGCGGCAATGGGCAGTGGTAAATCACGGCTATTCTTTCCAAATGTAAAGGCTTTAGGCAATTCATGCCTAGCCATTGCCCACTTGAAAAGTTTGGTTAGCGGCTTGGCTGATGTGCTAGGTTGCGAGAATTACGAAAAAACAGACAAGCTAGTTGATTATCTAGCCTTATGTATCAATTCCATAACCAAATATGAACGGGCTTATGAGGTGGTTTTGATTGATGAATTTCATGCGGTTTTGGATTTTTTGGCCTTCGGCAAGACAGAAAAGGATAAAAAGCGGATTCGCATTTATGAATGTTTCAAGCGAATTTTAGCCACTGCCAAGTATATCGTTTTTGCGAGTGCTACCATGCGGCCTGAACATGTCGAGGTGGTCATTAAGATAGCTAAAGAATTAAGCAAGCCGATAACGATTATTGACCACCAAGCGCGGCCTAAGAAAAAACTTGTTATCCTGAATTATGGCGATTTTACCACCAAGCGAGACAACGCTATTGCCGATAAGCGTAACATTTTTGGCTTTAGCTTAAGCAAAGATGATGTGATAGCCTATAACGATAAGCTACAAAACGAAGGCATTAAGGCCATTGCGATTCACAGTGGCGATAACGGGCAAAACATGGAAGTTATCACCAGTGGCGATTATGTGAACTATCAGGCCGTGAACGGGAGTCCGAGCGTGTTAGCAGGTGTTCACATGGTAGGTCATTTTGATGACGTGTTTTGTGACCTTTCAAGCAAAACTGAAATATCGCCTCTCTCAGCTTTACAGGCACCAGGGCGGGTTAGAACGGCTGACGTGATTTATACCACCTTGCAAGGTGGCAAAGATAAACTATCTGAATCGGCCTATGCTGATACCGCCACAATTCTACAGGCCAAACGCAACAGTTTATTAAGTTCATTGCGAGAAAATTATCATGGGCTTGGTTATGCTGATGATGAAATTGAGGCCATGCTAGAATCGCACATGGCGCGGCCATTTACGGATTATGACCACATGAGCGCGGCCTTGAAAAAAGCCCATGATGATGAATTTATGGCTTGGAATAACAACTTTTTAAGCTACGCGGCGGGGCTTGGCTACGAAATTGAGGATTTACGCCATGATAAATCGGCTGATGATAAGGAAGCGCGACGGGCGCGAAGCGAAGGTATTAAGGAAGTGAAGGTGGCGCGCTATGCTGATATTGCGGCCATAAGCCTGTTAGATTTTGGCGATATTGAAATGTTGCGAGATAAAGCCGATAAAACAGAACGTGAGCAACATGCCATAATTCATGCCGATTGCTTGGCTACATTTGAGAGCGCGACGGCTGAAACTGTGCAAAACGTCCTAGAGAATGACTTGCACAATTTAGCGGCCAATTATGCCCTGGCCCGTAGTGAAGGCTACGCAAGCCAACGATTGATTGATGACATGGCGGCCATTGGCGAAGGCCAAAAAAGCGCGGCCAATACTAAGAATTTGGCGGCCAAACGTGAGGTGTTAGCGGCCTTGTTAGCCGTTAGCGGGGTGACTGTAGAGTTTGATAATGGCAAGGCTGAAACGCAACCAACGGGGCGATATAACTTTGAAGGCGCGGCCATTATCACGGCTGAAACGGATTTTAGCCAAGTTTTTGAACTGATTAAGAAACATAAATTTACGCTTGGCTTTAGCCGATATACCACCTTAAGCCATAAAACGGTTTTGCGACTGCTAAGGGAGTGGCTAGGTTTTGAAATTTCAAGCAATCGGATTCACGGCGGGGAGTATCATTGGCAAGTGGTAGGCTTGGCTGACAACTTGGTTGCCATTGGCGGCGCGGCCAAACTTCGCAAATATGAGGCAAGTCTAGCCAAACAATTAGCCAATGAAGACGGTTACTTTTCGTGTAATTCATTCTCTTTAAAAGAAAGTATTTACACCAAAAGTAACGCGGCTGATGATGTGCAACCATTGGCTTTATCGGCTGAATTAAAGGCGGAGGCTTGGCTAGGTTGCGCTCATCATTGGCACTGGCATTGGGCTGACGGCGCGCCTAAATGCGATAACTGCGGCCAAACATTTGAACAGTGGCATGGATTCAATCAGGACAGGCTAATTGAGGTGTTACAGGAGTCAGGTGATAGCTTGGCAAGTTACGCTAAATTGCTAAAGGTGGTCATACATGAAACCGTGTAACCATGTGCAATTTCTAACCAAGCCTGATAATTTTGTGGCCTGTAGGTTGTGTGACCAAATTTGGTGGGATTCATTGGCCTATGAGCGAAGTCAACAGCCAACAGCCGCCACTAAACCACCAACGGCTAACAGCTTGGCTAAAGCGGCCAGCGAAGGCGGGGCGCGCCAAATTAACCTAAAATTGCCCTTGCCACAATCGGCTACCTCAAAAGTAAGCTACTATGAGACCTAAGAGGCAATTTAAGGGGCTTATAGGTCATTCTGAGAGGGCTAATTTTTTCGCATAGTACACAAAATGGGCAAAAAAACAGGATTGATTGACCTTGAATTATTCAGGGCGCGGCAAGCATTGAATGAAACGCTGCGGGGCTTGAATCGTGACCAAATTCTACAAATTATCGGCTTTGTAATGAAGCTAAAGGGGAAAAATCATGGGTGAAGTAATTGAGCAAGATGTTGTAACTAATTTGGCGGACTCGGCTTTAGCTGAATTGGGGCGGGGCTTGCAACAAGCTGACGAATCGGCGCGGCAATCGTTGGCTATCAGGCAAGATGACTCGGCGGCAAACAATCCTGTTGGCTGGGGTGACAGGTCGGAAGTGGCGGCGGCGGGGCGGCGGATTCAAGCCCTTTTGCCTGGCGGGGCAAAGCTCACGAGTAACCAGGCCATGGGGTTGGCCCAATACGCCATGCTCACGGATGCGAATCCATTTCGCGGTGAGGTTTACGGATTCGAGCAAGGCGGCCAATTAAAGTTAATTGATGGCTACAAATTACTTGTAAGGTGGGCAAAGCGGCAATGTGAATTTACCGAGAAATTTACCACCTTAACGGCGGAGGAATTGAGCGCGCATGGCCTAACGGCGGAGGCGGTGGCGGCAAAGTGTGCTATTTTGCGAGATGATAAAAAAGAGGAGGTGAGATTCTTTGTTTCATGCGGCGCGACTTTTGCCGAGGCAATTGAGCAATCGAGCGTAACCGCCATTGGCGTGGTTAGGGCGGCGGAGATGAATGGCAAGTTTGGCGCGGTGAATCCGCCAAATGGTTGGAGTTGGTTACAAGTGGCACAAAAGCGGGCCCTTAAAAATGCCTTGAATCGGGCTTATGGCATGCCTTCACCTAAAGAAATAAACGCAATGAGCGCGCCGATTGATGCGAGTTTATCCTTTCATGGCCGCGTGGATTTAATCCGCGGGGCAATAGAGCAAGGGATTGATTGAATCGGCGGGGCTTGCAATGAGGCAAGCCCTTTTTTTTATTCGTAAAATCGGCTAAAATAACGAATATTATTCTGATTATTGGCTGAATTGGCGAATAAAACAAGGTGGTAGGCAACATGGCAACATTACAAGCATTGAAACATCGGGCGCGGTTGGTTGCGATAATTAACGAAACAATGGACGGTCTAACGTGCTATGAATTGTATAAAGTGTTGCGTTTCGTGGCGGGAACGAAGTTAAACCCTAAACGAAAAGCATTGTAATTCTGCACGTTCTGCACATGGGCGGGTGTAATGTTGGACTTTTTGGACTTGTAATAACCTAGTTTCCATAGCCATATTTCGATTAAATCAACGAATCGGGGCGATTTATGGCGGGGCTGACACATGACGGGCTGATTATTCGTATAGTAAGCGAAATAACGGGGCGATTTTGCAGGTTTTGCAGTCACATGGGGCTTTTAGGGGCGGGCTGACAGAATCGGCGGGCTGATTGTTGCGTATAGTGAGTTAAGTAACGGGGCTAAAGTGGACATTCTGGACTGACATGGGCAATAAACAGAATCGGGGCGGCGATAAGGGCGGGGCGCGGCGGGGTTGACTTGCCAACGTCCTGACAAATCGCCAACGTGATTTATTTTGGGCTAGTGTCAGATTGTCACGGCTGATTTAATTTGGGCTGGTCAATCGGTAAACTGTCAGAGCGGAGGGTGATGCGTTCACGGCCAATGAGGGCGCATGTCCTGTTTGGTCACGAAGGACGCTAAAGCCGATAAATTTAACACATGGGCGGGGCGGGTTAATTCCCTTATGTTTTTTGTTAGGGCGCGGGGCGATTGACGGCGGGGCTTGGCTAAATTCAATTTTGACCAGGGGCAAAAGGGCGCGCTGATTCAAGGTAAGCCGCTAAGATACGCTTTTGTAAAATAGCGTATAAGCAAATAAACCTTATCGGCAAGCCACATGGGGCGGGGCAAACATGGCCGCGAATAGACCAGCCGATAAGGGCGGGGTCACGTTCTAAGGCTTGCCGATTCTGGTAAACGCTTGGCTACGCTTTTTATAAATAGCGTATAAGTAAAAAAGGGCGGGGTCACGGGGCTACATTTGTAAGTTTTGTAAGCCACTAAGCAGGCCGTATAATGCCATGCTAGATTTATGGGCTTATGACGGCGGGGCAAAGTTATGACGGTGGGTTTTACTTCGCAAAAGGATTATTTTACGTAGTGTAGATTTTTAAGTTATTTTAGTCTCGACGAAACCAATTAAACTTTATAACTTTTACGGTCACGTCACGGGGCGCATGACCACAGAATAAACGAAGGCCAATGGCGGGGTAGGCTTTATGATAATTAGGCCAATGACCAACTTCACCTAATAAACATAAAGCCTTAAATTGGGGCTATTCAAGGGGTCAAGGTATGTTTTATCCTTCGTTGGCACAATGGCACAATGGCGGGGCGCGTGGCGTGTTAGCCTAACACTTCACATAAGCCAACGGTCACGGGTCAATAAGATGAGCGTTTTGTTAGGCGGGGTTGCAACGGTAGGCGGGGCGCGGTGGTCATTGCAAGGGTTAGAACGTGACCGCCATTAACGCTAAAGGCTAGAAATTATCATCATTGCGTAAATGGCGGCGCGTTATTTGTCTATTTTTACGAAATGGGTATAATTAAACCATTCAAGCGTAAATGGCGGTTAAGACCGTCAACAAGGGGAAAAATGGACACACAAGAAAAAAAGGACGTGCTAAAAGCGGTTAAATTGCTTAGGGAATTGGCGGGGCAATGGTCACGGTTGCCAAGTGATATACGCGACGCGGTTGGCAACGACTTACAAGAAATTAGCGGGGTAGCCTTGAATGAATTGGCGGATAGGTTGCACGGGGTCACTAAGGCTAGGGGCGCGGGGCAATGTGACCATTGTGGGAAGTATTTTCGCAACGAAAAACCAACGGGGCGGATACGCCATTATTGCGACGACAATTGTCGCGTGCAAGCCCATAACGCAAGGAAGGAAGCAATGGCGGATATGGCGCGGGCGGAACGCAAGGAACTAAAAGCATGGGGTGACGAATGGTTAGGCGGGGCGGGTGAAGTTGCCACAACGGGCAATGGGGTATAAAATGGCTTAACAACTAAATACGAATGGCGGAAGCAATGAAGCCTCCGCCATAAGACCAATTAGCGCAACCTCGAAAGTGAAGCTAAATGATAAAAGCATTATAGCGTAGACGTGACGTTTACGCCATTTTATCATTATCACCAACGGGGTAGCCCTTAAGCTATCCCGTTTTTTATTAACCCAATATACTGAGCAACGAAAGGAAACTAACATGAAAATTAACGCATTAAGCAAGGTTATTCAACTAAAGGACGGGGAATTGTTGGCTAACGTCAATGGGGAAAGTATAGACCTATCGACCGCCATGTTTGTCCGTGAAGTATTGCAACCGTTGGCGCGGTGGCATAGCGAAGGTGGTTTATACTTCGTTGGCAACGGGGCGGAGTCAACTTTCAAGGAATTGCTAAAGGCTAAAGGGGTGACGAAATGACACAAGTAACGGTACGTGACGGTAAAATTATCACGCAACACGCGCTAGACATGCTTATCATTCATCATGTCGGTTGGGCGAGGTTGGAACTAGAGTCAACGGGGGAATTGTCGCAACATTGGCAAGGTGTCTTTAGGGGCTTATTGTTAGCGAATGGCATGAATGATGCTCAGATAAGCGAATTAATTAAGGCAGTAAAGGAAGGGGTGACGAAATGAACACAACTAGAATCGGCTTGGCTTTACAGATTGACCAAATTGACGGCGGGGCGATACGGCGCGCGGTTATTCCTGTTAGCCTGTTTACTTTGCTAATCGCCTTGACGGGCTTATTTGTGCCTTCGCTTATGTGGCTTGCAGTGGGGGTCTATAGCGCGGCCATGCTCATTTTGGGCGGGTTGACGTGGTTTTATGTGCAGATTGTAGGGGCGATTGTTATCGCCAAAATTGTGACTGATTGTTTTATGTGGGTTTATTACGGAGGGGAGAATCATGACTACTACAACGAATGAGCAAAGCGTAACAAAAATGGATTTAGCGGGCGGGCTTGCCATTGTGACGGTTATTTTGTTAGGTGGCACATGGCTATTTTACGGGGCGATTATATCCGCTTGGCTTGGCACAATGGCAACAATCAGCATAATCGGCATGGGCGGGGCTGTTGCCATTGGCTTAATCTACGCAACAGCCAACGGGCTAATTTTGACCACCAAAAAGGTGATTGATACGGGCTATCAGGTGGCTTTTTTGAATGAGGAATTGAACATGAAGCGGGCTAACACCCTATACCGCCATGCTGAAATTCAACAGGCTTATGCTAACAGTGAACTGATACGCGCCGAGTCAATGGCAAAAACATGGGCTATCACTGAAATTAGCACCAAGCGGGGCGCGCTAATCATGGTTAATGGACAGCCTACAATCATACCACCTTTTGAGCAACAGAGCGCGCCCGCCATGCTGTTGGCTGACGGCGGCGCGGAAATTGCATGGGACGATTCAAGGCTATTTGATACCTTTAGGCAAGCCAAAAGCCCGCATGGGCTGATTATAGGCCCGCGAAATAGTGGCAAGTCTACCTTGCTTAATGGCTTAATGAATGAGGTTTTTAGCGGGGCTGACATAACTTTGATTGACCCACTTTTTAACAAGGTGGAGTCTGGCTGGATACTACCAAGCGGGGCTAAAGTGACCAGGGACTTTATTGGCGGGCTGACTGAATTTTACGGTAGCCATAAAAAGCGGGCGGATAACGCTACCACCAAGCGCGATACATTGCGAAAAATTCTAGTGATTGACGAAACACCAAGCCTATTAAAACAACTTAAGTCCAATGATAAAAAGCAATATGATATTGTAATGGCTATGCTTAGGTCAATCTATTCGCAAGGTAGCCACACTAGCCATAATGTAATACTGCTTAGTCAAACTGTACTGAGTGAGGATTTAGACCTTTCAAGCAATGACAAGGCTAACTTCATTCAAGTTTGTTTAGGGTCATTGGCGGGCGATTATTTGGCCTTAAGACGGGGTAAAGCCAACAAAAAAGCCCTTTATGAGAGGTTAGGCGCGGCGGCTGACGAATTAGACCATTATGCCATTTTTGAGGATAACCAGGGGCGGATTGACGTGCAACCGTTGCCTGATTTATCGCAATACGGGGCAAAACGGCTATATGGGTTATCCGCCGATTCAATCGAGGGCGAATCGCAAGCCGATAATGACCAGGCGGGGCAATTGACCAGCGTAGAAATTGAGGGCGATTCAAGCGGGGCCATGGTGGTCAATCAGCCAAGCATTTTTGGCTTGCCTGAAATGTCCGACTACGAAAAAAGCGTATGCGATTCTGCTATAAAGCTGATTGATGAAAATAACTTTAGCCTTAACAAGTTGCACTTTGCCCTAACAGGCCAAAAACTTTCCAATGGGCAATACAATCAATCATACAAGGAAGTTATGGCTAAATTTGGGGTAAAGTGGCAATCTCAAAAAGTCACATCATAGCTTATTCGTAACGAATAGCGTATGATTAGGTCACATCATACACCAAGCTATGACAAAAAAAATGAGGGCTGAAACTATCACGGTTTTAGCCCTCACAACACAAAACTTTACGCATTAAAAGCCGTAAAACTTGAAATGAATTGCATGTATTTTAGCCGATTAGCAGAATAAAGAAAGGGATTAAACTATGTTTCATTGCCGATTTTGTGGCACTAAGTTAAGAGAAGGCCAGGGCGCGGGCGGCTTTTGCGGGATTCATTGCTTTAGAGCTTTGAAGGCGGATAAGCGAAGGGCGCGGGCGCGTGGGATAAGACGCATGTTCTGTTTTTTGGCAAAGATACCCCATTGTGCTATATTTAATCTGCAACAAGAATCCTGAGCAATTCAGGACAGCAAAAAGCCGCTAATATTTAGCGGCTGTTTTGAAACTTTTGTCTCTCCGTAAGAAACGTTTACTTTCTGTCTTTCTTTTTTTATCCACTTGTTACCAGGCAAGTGAAAAGGTCAAACGGTTATTATGTCAACTCAATTATACCTTAATTCGCATAGTCACGCAACTAGCAACGATAGGCAAAACCGAGTCACTGCCTATATTACCACAGAATCCGATTCTGTCAATCTACGCTT
>Ga0316610_1000425_pt1 | contig 10394 bp, 16 predicted proteins | sample MIS2017111B_MG_FD_207677 | JGI IMG/M metagenome (GOLD analysis project Ga0316610, IMG submission 207677) | Microbial mat bacterial communities from Middle Island sinkhole, Lake Huron, Michigan, United States - MIS.2017.111B | ecosystem: Environmental > Aquatic > Freshwater > Lake > Sediment... | reverse complement strand
TGGAGAAGCATTAGCCGGTGTGTTTTTTAGCTTTCTATACAACGTAGCTACTTTTTAGAGTAGCTTAGTCTGGATGATGTTTTGGCTTTCGCCTAAATCAACAAGGTGCGGTAAAGTAGCACGAGTGTTTAATCGTGCTGTATGCAATATAGGATGATTACCGCACCTTGTTGAAATCGCTCACATCAACGAACAGTTTTACTAATTAATCTATCCACTATAATATCAGTCCTATTAATTTAATTGTACTACATTTTATACATACACGAACTGTAGTTACAGAACCACAGAAACAGCAAAAACACAAGGAATACAACATCCTTATATTTTTACTGTTGGTCGCTATGCTATTTAACAAACAATCTACTAAAGTTTGCTTGAGATAGTGAAGAAAACTGTTGTGGCTTGCCATATCCTAAATATTCTGCAATATCCCATGAACCGTTTCTATCCCTCATCACGAGAATGTAGTTACGCTCACCAATTTCAACATTGACTTGTGCGAAATAGTTCTCTTGATTATCTCCAGATACATAGGGTCCAAATGGCAAAAAATCCACATAGTCATCGGCAGACAACATGACTCGCAAGATAATTTTTGAGCGAATAAACGGCAGATCAAATTCATCTTTATCATCATTATCATCAATAAAATCACCCATATCAACCCTGACAAGTTGACATTGGAGTCCAATTACATCTAACCACAACGTAATCTTTTTATATAACTCGTGTAGATTGATCTGGCACGATAATTCATCTTGATTAAGATGAAGTTCTGCCAATACATTTTCTGCTAATACTCTCATATTCAATTCCCTGTCGATGTTATTTTCGTTTGTCACAATTAATAAAGAAACAAAAAATATCTACTACTGATTGCAAAAAGAACAAAAATAAGTCTGCAAAAACAACAAAAATTCAAATACATCCATAAATACTTTGACACAATCATTCAGGTATGATCTTATTAAATCGTGCATATTCAAACCTTTAGGTTGATTTTAATTACTTGATGAAATTTTGTAATGGTAAAATTATTCTGAATAAGGTACTTCACAACCAAATACAGCACTCAATTTCATTGCAATATCTTTGTTTAGCGGAATATCTCCTTGTTCAATAAATATATATTTGCTATTGTTTATATGAAGTTTTGACGACACTTCTTTTTGTGTTAAACCCGCTTTCAATCGCATATCTTTGATAGTGGCTGGAACTCTATTAGGTTGTGTTTCAAGAAAGTTGTTTATATAGTCTGAAACTTTCTTAAAGTTAATCCCAGCAAATTTACTGCGATTATTAAGATACCTAGTGAGATACCATGAATTAAAGCCCATCTCCATAGATGCTTGTCTCAATACCAGACCATGAGTTTGAGCTAACCGTATTTTTGCTTGTAACTCAAGCTGTTTGCTCAGTACGGTTTCATCATCATTTGTTTCCTCAATACTATTGATTTCGTCTGGTTTATAAATAGCCTCATGAATAGCTTCACTTGAAAAGCCTAATTTTTCTAAATCTTGTTGATAATATTCTATCAACAAATCAATTTCTTTGTGTAATTCGTGAAATCGCTCGTCAGACAACAACCCGTCTGACAGCATTTTTGCAATTATAGTGATAACATCGCCCTTGAAAGGCGTAAGGGTGCTGCGAATGCAGTTTTCGATTGCTTCTGCTAAAGTAGTCATTGTTATTCCTTTTTAATTGAATTGGTTTGTGCGTTCATTATATCAAGTTATAGACAACCTGTCAATCTTTTTCCGTCTTAAATTCTTCATCGTTAAATGCGTTGATTCCACTAAAAATTGTTTGTATATTATCAGGGAGATCGTTAATCTCAACCCTTTTACCAAAAGGGCATACAGAATCTACTTTTAAAGTACATCCTTCAAATGTACGGCATTGACAATTACGGCATATTCTAGTTGCAAGCACATCAATCTCGCTAATAACTGGTTTATTAGTATTATTAAGCAAAAACACTGATCCTGTCACACCAAATACACCCCCTTTTGTCAATCTCAACAAACAATATTTAGCAATCCAATTATCTAGTCCACACTCGAATATTACTTGTTCCACTTTTTTATCCTTAGTTAATTTAACTGCTAGATTATACCGAATAATAACTTATTAATCATCATTGTCAACTGTTTTTTTACAATTAATGACGTGATTTTGCACTCATCGGTTAAACTTGTCAACCGATTTTTTAACCACACCCGTTTCATTGTTTGTGTGGTGTTTCGTTGTGATGGGATTATAACCCAACCGTTGTATCGTGTCAACATTATAATTCACATTACACATCATTGTATCTGTTATGCAACATTGCAATGTTTCACATGACACGATTGTATCGTGTCACTGTAGTTACTGAGTCTAAAAACAGGGCTAGATTCAATTTAAGGAAAAGCACCATTTTAAATTTATAATTTATTTTAGATTATATATCCATGCGTTAAACCCTAACCGACTGCGTGCTTGCGTCTGTGCCGCACGCAGTGGAAGGGTAAACGCTCGTGATAATTTTATCACCTTTAAAGTTACATTGATAAATTAAGTTTGAGAAGAATTCTGTTAAGGTGAGAATTATTATATGAACACCATACCAGCACCAAAGCCCAGCATATCTCCTAACGCGCGCACTTTTTGTAATTCGCTGAAAATAAAATCAAATTCACGTTCTCATATTAATTTATCATTAAAAAACTATGATTTCTATGAAGCCCGTAAAAATAAAATTTGTTAATCACGTATTTCTAGGTTTTTAATGATATTTTAACAAAAAAGTCAGGATTCGTTTTCAATTTCAAACAATTATAAAAGTTGCGCTCGTTAGTAGCACGAGTGTTTAATCGTGCTGTATGCAATAGGAGATAGATAGCTATGTTTTACTATGTAGGTCTGGATATAATAATTTTTCTCACCTCAACACATTTCTTCTCAAATTTTAATTTTTCAATATAACTTAAAGGTGATAAAATTATCACGAGCGTTTACCCTTCCACTGCGTGCGGCACAGACGCAAGCACGCAGTCGGTTAGGGTTTAACGCATGGATATATAATCTAAAATAAATTATAAATTTAAAATGGTGCTTTTCCTTAAATTGAATCTAGCCCTGTTTTTAGACTCAGTAACTCAATTGCGTTGACAAGATTCGATTGTCAATAAATATGATATAAAATAAGTATGGTAAAAAAACTGGTTGACAAGTTTAATTGATGAGTGTAATATAGAAAAAATCTGAAATGCAACGAGAAGCGAGATATGAGATGAGTATTATTTTAAAAAAAACAGGAACGTTGAGTGATTTTTTTGATTCATTGAGACAAACAGCAATAGAGTTAGACAATCATCAAACAATCACAGAAAAGCACACTATTTGGTCTGCTGTTCGTGAAATTTTGTCAAAAAACATTACTTCAGACTCAAGAAATGAAATTTAAGGTAAAATGCTGTTAGTTTCACAATCACAATCTTTTTAACTGCTTATAAAATAAAGGTGAATAATGTTTATTACAATCGGAAATAGTACAAATAAAATAGAAGATATTTCGACAATTTGTCATGCTAATTGTATTGATAGTGCAGATAATAGCTATGACATAATTATTATCTTGCGTAATAATGCTCGTATTCGTGTGCGCTTTTACAATAAAGAAATGCGTGACAACACAATGCACAACGTGCAATTGCAATTGCCTACAACATCGGTAGCAGATAATGTAAATTATCAAGAATGAGCGTATATAATAAATTTAAATTAACAAGGAATTTTAATGGATTGGCTACCAATTGAAACAGCAAACGATGATATTAAAGGTGAAAATGTATTGCTTCTATGCCCAAATACGGACATGATTTTTGCGGGTTACATTTCAGAAACGGTTATATTACAAGGTTTTTATAATAAAGGCGAATGGCTATGCCCTTTATTCTATAAACCATTAAATCCAACACACTACTGTCTTATAAAAGGCGAAATGGATTATTTGAAAAATATTCCTTTTTAAAAAGTAGTTTAACCAACAAAAGAGGTTTTATTTATGATTAATTTAAAGCATTATTTAAAAGAAGGTTTTGTTCTAATCGGAACAGTTTGGTTGTTAATGCAAACAGCGTGTTTTGCTTGCTATTAAATTTACAATCAGTGATACCGTAGAAAAGTATAATAACCGCACAAAACAACAATAAGGGAATTATAATATGCAAAAAAAAGTTACAATTAATCAAACTACACAAACAGTCACAAACGAAAGATTGTGGGAATCTGTGATTGATAATCATATTTTTATGATGGAAAATGATATGATACCAGAATTACTACAATTAGAGGATATTTGTTTTAATCCAACGCTTTATAGCTCACTACTCACAAAAAAGTCAATTGCACATTTAATTGGTAGCGGCAATGGATTTATTATTGTTTATAAGCAAGATAATAAAATTGCTGGTTATGCACAGATTACTTTTAGACGTAATCTCGCAGCCGGACGGTTTTATTCACTTGCTGTACACCCAGATTTTCAAGGAAAAGGTATTGCAAATATATTATTTAGTAGCGTTGAGAAGATATGTAAAGCACTAGATGCGACAAATGTATTATTGGAAATTCGTGAAGATAACGACACTTTGAAATCTCGTTATGAAAAATTAGGATATAAGCAATATCGGTTAGTTAAAAATTATTATCCTGATGGTTGTGCTGCAATAAAAATGCAGAGAAATGTGTCTTGATGTCGATTTTTGAAACTGAACAGGCATGACTAACATAAGGAATTTACAATGGCTATTTTAGAAACTGAAGATTATATCATAACATATCGTGATGATGAAGAAACAAAAAACAAACTTTTTGAAATGGTATTGAGTTTCCTCACTGAAAATGAAGCGTTTAATGGCGAGTCTATTCATCAAAATGACGTAGCAAACATTGAATTGGCTAATTTCATGACAGAAATAGCGGATGAAGTTATGAACTTTAATGTGGAATATAAAGAATATGAATGACAATAATTGAATGACATTGTTTTAGTTATCAACATGATCAATCGAAAAGGTTATAATATTTCATAATAAAAACACATATTGCTATTTCACACAACCCAAAAACAGGTCATTTTTTTCATGAATATTATTTTAATAATTCTTACTTTTGTTACAATCATCACAGGTATTTTTGTTGTCAAAGATTACTATGTGAGAAAAAAAGGAAAAGTTGATTAAACAGCAGAAAAAACGCAAATCACTGCGACAATAATATTATCATTCTCAGCGAAATACAGCAATTATTCTATTGGCGTATTTCGCTTGTATATTGTTTTTTTGTGGTTAGATACAAGAATCAAATAGTATCGGAGAATCTGATGATTTGCAATATTTTTTTGTACGTCTCTGAATTGCAAAAAGGATTATCATCGTACTGATTAACGAAATCAGAGAATGATGGATATTCGCCTATTTCTCTACAATGTATAGCGTATTCATGGGCAATTTTTAATAATTTGATTGCCTTGATATAGTGTTCCTGCTGTTTTGCTTCTCTAGCGCGTCGTTCTAAAATCAACCTTTCTTCTTCTGTAAGTTGCAAGTCATTTCCCCCGTTGTGAGTTGATAAAAACGCATATAACACAGTAGCATTACCAATCTACTGTGTTTGCGATTGTTAATTTACCTTAAATACCAGACAAATTAATCGTCAAAATTCCACCATTGATTGATATATCCAATTTGTACTTCTGTAATGAGATGATTAGTCCTATTTTACTTAGGAAGTCATCCACCATATCCTCACATAAATTACTGTCATCTAGCATTTCTTGTACGGTAAAATTATCACTTTGTTTTGCAGTATCATGATAATTTGGTTGATACTTGATTGCTAAATTAGCTAATTTAGTGATATAATAATCACCTGAAACTGGATTATTGTAAAAAGCCAATTTAATATTATTGGCATGTTCCGCTTTGTTTTTTGTGCCATCAGCCCACGATAAAGAGTAGCGATCAATCCAACGTTGCAATTCATCAATTTTTTGCATTGACAAACTCATTGCAGTTTGGTGTTTGGTATCGGGATTTCTGCTGCCAATTGCAGTTTGAATCGTTACTGACAAATCGCGATGAACCAACAAAATACTGTGAATTAGGTTAGCGAGTACATCTTCATGGATGTCTAATTCATTATCAACACTGAACTTTACATGACCATAAACCTCACCTAAACAACACATAAAATTAACCATATTGTGCATATTTGCATTACACAACGTTTGTTTGTTGTGAGGATAACCCATATTGTATCTCATTTTATATTCCTTTTGTGTTGAATGAAAACCAATTAATGAAAAACTCTACCAATTTCTACAACTACTTCATAATGCACACCATCGTAATAATCCCCCATCACATCCCATTTTTCGATATCAGATGGAATCTCAACTATTTTAAATACACCTTCGGGTTCTGTACAAGAATCCCCATATTTTTCTATCAGTTCTATTAGTTTTTCATCTGTTCGTTCTTCTTTTCCGCTATAAATATCATTTATGTATTCTTGTGCTTCCCAAGAATCTTCCAAACCCAAGAATTTTCGTGATTCCCATGTGAATTTAATTTCATCTTCAGATTTAGGTGTTAATAAAACAACTTTAATTTTACTCATTATAATTCCTCATTTATGTATATTGTTAAAACCTTGCTTTTCAATATAGCAAGGTCTATCAAAAAATTACTCTATTGTCAATATTCCACTATCAAAATCAAATGTGATTTGAATAGTCCTGCAATGATATGTATGATGCGGCAATATCCAAATATGACACAAACAAATTACTCAAAATATCCACATCATCAGCCATTTCCAGCGATGTTAGTGCAGGAGATTTCATAACCGCAAAATCATCGTATTTTTTTGCAAGCAAAGCAAAAATTGTTATGTCAAATTGCGCTGAAACGGGATTTTTGACAAAAGCGTCTTTTAACGCCATAGCACGGTATCTTTTTGCATCTGAATTGAGTGAATTATGCTTTTCAAGCAATTTATGCAAAGTATTCACCGTTTTTCTAATGATCTTGCGTTGATGCAAGAAATCGACATCTACCTCTAATTCAGCGTTGATTTCGTTCAAAAATCCTTGTATGAAACTACAATAGCACCAATTAAATTGGCTACATTCTCTTTGCGAATGTTAAAATCATAAGTGCCACCAATAACAGAATCATTGCCAATTTTACACAAAACAGACAAAAGATTGCATAAATTGTATGCTGGCAATTGATATTGCTTATAGTTTGGTCTAGCATAATCAGTGTGGAATTGTTTCATTTGGTTTTTCCTTTATTTGAGATCATGGTAATTTTACATCTTTTTGATTATCTTGTCAACAACTTTTTTATATTGATAAAAACCAATGACCATAACAAGGCGTAATTTTACACCATGTGATTGAACATGTCAACCCATTTTTGGATTGCCACACGTTCCGTGTTTGTCGTCATTCAATGTTGCATGATTATAACGTGTCGTGGGTATCGTGTCAACGTCATAATTCGTATCACACGTTTAAACCATCCTCAGTGACGCTGTATTCAATTTTAGGGCTAGGATGTATGAATCTGTCATTTTAGAATTATAATTGAATCTATCGTTTCTCCTATGCGTTAAACCCTAACCGTCTGCGGGCTTGCGTCTATGCCGCCCGCTACGGAATGGTAAACGCTCGTGAGAATATTCTATTTTGAAGTTGTATTGATAATTTGTATATTGTTAAATTATATATTGATAAAGTTAAATTGCGAAAAATGTGCGGTGAAAAAAAATATATTTATGTCCTACCTACACACCTATCCACCAGATACTTCCTAACGCGTGCAACTTTTATAATTAATTGATTGTAAAGCGAAATCCAAGAATCAACGTTAATTTACCATTAAATCCAAATCCCATAGAATCTCATTGAATGTCCAATTAAAATTGTCAAATTTTTGGTTAATCCAATAAAACAAACCTACCTATCAAGCGTGACTGGATAACTGATTCTAGGAAAATAATGATATTTTAACAAGCAAACCGAGATTTGTTTTCAATTTCAAACAATTATGAAAGTTGCACGCGTTAGGAAGTGCTACCGGCTAGGTTTGGCTGTTATAGGAACTATGGTTTTTTTCTCACGGCACTATTTCTCAATTTAACTTTATCAATATATAATTTATCAATATAACTTCAAAGTGTAAATTTCTCACGAGCGTTTACCATTCCGTAGCGGGCGGCATAGACGCAAGCCCGCAGACGGTTAGGGTTTAACGCATAGGAGAAACGACATATTTAATTATAATCCCAAAACAACAGATTCATACATACTAACCCTAAAATTGAATACAGCGTCACTGAGGATGGTTTAAACGTGTGATACGAATTATGACGTTGACACGATACCCACGACACGTTATAATCACACAACATGGAATGACAACCAACACGAAACAACAAAGATCAAGGGTGACGCATGAGCAGAAAAACACCACAAGAACAATTGGCTCAAGTTAAACTAGAAATTGCGAATTTAACCCGTGAAAATTCGCAATATCGGAATCTGAGTTTTGTTGCAATGACATTATCGAAAACAGCGTTAAAAACACTCTACAGATTGCGGGATAAAGTCGCTAAACTAATTGAACTGAAGGTTGAATTGGAATTGATTGTTAAAATCATAGAAGGTTTTGATTTTAGCGATAAAGATATTGAATACCTCATTTTTTGGCATTGTAGATTAGCAGAACACATGCAAAATAAAAGTATTGCATTGTATGAATATGCTGATATTAGTCGTGTGGGGATTGGCAATATTTATGACATAGTATTTATGTCAAACAAAGAGTTTCAAAAACACATGAAGAAACACGGACTCCGTTACAGTGGTAAAACAATTATAAAAAGAAATGATGGTTCGTACAGCGTTAGTTAAAATGGTTGTCGATTAAATCTTATGTTGATATTTGTTTGTTGTGGTGTTATAATATACATCACAATAAAACACATGGAGAAAAGTATGAAAATTTGGTTTTTTGATGGTATTGGTGTTGCTATTTACCAGAAAGAAGATGGTATGTATAAAATATCACGCCATGAACACACGCCTAGACGCGTTCATCTTGGTGATTTGCACTTGCATATTGAGACACAGAAAAAACATGAAGATTATCGTTTTTTAGAAAGTGAATTATCTATCAGTGATATTTTAGAAATACTGAGAATCGAATACGAAAAACACACAACTTTAGAGTCTTTTGTGGATGGTTTGGATGCTAAACTAGACGAACAATTACGCTGTGAAATGATTGATGATGTTGATGAAACAATTAATAAATTAGAGAGTGTTTTCTCTTTTGTTGTGGAAAATATGATGAAAATTGAATTACCATCAGAGTGTGATTTTGATTTCGCTATTAAAATGTCTAAATCCCCTAAATTAAATTCATTGTATTTGTTGTTTAAAGATTATGTAGTTGACAAAGGAAAGTAGTTGCAGTATAATCACATAAATTTCAAAATAAGTATTTCAATAACCATAAGGGATTAAAAAATGGATGACAAAAATAAAGCGTTAGAAGCAAAATTAGAAACGCTTTCTCTTGATGAATTACTGCCTGAAGTGCAGGCTATCATGGATAAAATTCCTAAAAGGGATGTCGCTGCTTGGGATGATGTTAATAGCGATCTCTTGATAAATTATTGCCTGAACAATTAGGTCTAAAAGCGACACAAACCGATACTGTTGTTTGGCAGTGGCAACAATTATCACCGCAATTAAGGTCGGTTATTGTTGAATGGGCAGGATGTACTTCTAAAGCTATCAAGCAATTGCCTAAGAAAGAAGCTGTAGAACTTGAAGATTGGCTAAAATGTACTTTGAATGGTACGATGGGATTAATGAGCCAATGCACGGTGGATTTGCGTTTTGATTAATGCAATGCCAATTATCAAAATAATTCTCATTAGAGAGATAAACCATGAAAATTAAACAAAAGGCATATTTTCAAGCACCCAAAGGTATTGCTACATTTGAGGTATTGATTTCTGTAGGACTGGAATTATGATTTACATAAGCAAAAGAATTTATGATGAATTAACAACAGAAGAAGTTCACGATGGAACAAACGATGTTTGTTATTGTGGTTGGCATAAGGCAAAATACAAATATGATGAAAGAGGTAACAAAATTGAAGAATCATATTATGGTTTAAATGATGAGGCGGTAATTAACACTCAACATGGTCTTCATAAGATTATATCGAAATATGATGAAAGAGGTAATAAAATTGAAGAATCATATTATGGAATAAACAATGAACCTGTTATTTACGAATTATTAGGTTTTCATA
>Ga0316610_1000424_pt1 | contig 10430 bp, 10 predicted proteins | sample MIS2017111B_MG_FD_207677 | JGI IMG/M metagenome (GOLD analysis project Ga0316610, IMG submission 207677) | Microbial mat bacterial communities from Middle Island sinkhole, Lake Huron, Michigan, United States - MIS.2017.111B | ecosystem: Environmental > Aquatic > Freshwater > Lake > Sediment... | reverse complement strand
CGCTCAAAATTACCGCCCAAATATGTATTATTGAAAGAACGGTCTCGCAAAAAATCAGTCGCTCAAATGGCTAAAAAGTATCGGGTATCAGCCATCACGCTCTACAAACATCTATATAACCGTGAGCGACGACCACGAGTAAGCGACGAATCTATCATCACTCTAGCCCATCTCCCCCCACAAACCATCGCTACCGAATTAAATATCTCCCTTAATACCGTGAAACGCCGTCTTGCTAAACTCGTAAGACAATCAGAATAACCTTAAAACTTCCAATATTCACAGTTTACCCTATTGACAAAATAGGATTATTGTGGTATAATGGTATACAAGAGAGTAAGAACTAAACCACTTACGAACTTACTGAGAATAGTTAAATTGAGTGATACCTGAAACTCCCGAAAGGGGCTGAGGACTAATACGAAAGTACATCAACTAGCTAAACGACTATCGGCTGACGCAAGCCGCCAAAGTTACGGAAACGAGGGTACGAACCCCCTCTAGTCTATCTCAGCGACAAGGCTAGTCGTTAAAAGAAACCCCACCCCGCCTGCGGTTGGTTAAAATGAGCAGAGAGTGAGAGGCAACTCTAAATGAAAAGCACTCCCCTACACCAAATGGGAGGAGATTGGTGATGACCGCCGAGTCTTCAAAAACGGCAGCTAGTGGGAGACACTAGTTACACAAAAAACTCCGTTCTGAGGGGGGTACGATAATCCCCCTTGATGAAAGGGTTACATCACAAATAAACCCTCACTCAGTAACCGTAACAAGGGCATCGGTCAAACGCCCCGATGACAATGCAAGTCTTAAAAATCGGCAACGCCTTCGAGATATAGTCGTAACAAAAAAATATCTCAAGACAAGACAAGTCTTAAAAATCCACCGTCAAGGGGGCTACGAGACGACTCCCCGCCCAACAAGAACGGCGTAAAACTTAGCTGATGACAAGGAAAGTCTAAAACGCACCTAACTCGCTACAGTTATAAAACTTGAGCAAAGACAATGCAAAGTCTCAAAATCAGCACCACCGCAACTATGAGGTGGTTAAAAATCAGGACAGTCACGCAAAGACTAAAAAGACCGCCGTCAAGGACAGGCGACCCATAACCTAAGTTTGCAGTCTTATAAAAATACGGCAAAGGCTTAATATCCTGATTAAAGTTATTTGACTTGAGACAGTCATTAAATAGCTCACTCAAGTAATCGCCCCGACGGGGGTTTGATTACTTGAGTAGTTAGACAACTTGAAGGGAGTTGAGTTAAAACCCTGATTGGAACGCAATTCCTAAAAAGGCTTAGTTGGCGGACTAACAAAAAACCGCCAAAACAAAAACCTCGCAAGGTGCGGTTAAGCGACCAAAGTGATTTGGTAATTTATCCGCCTCAACGGGCGAAATTTTCTTAACTCTAATAGTAGCTATTGGTTACTACACCCGATGTGCCAAATGTGGATTCGATTTCCACGAAATAGTCAAGGGGACGCTTGTTTAAGCAAGTGAGGATTCGAAAACTCGAAATAGTCACGGCGATGATTGGTCATAGGGAGCAGAGGGTTCGATTCCCCTTAGATGATAGTTTAAGTGAGGCGTGGGAAAGCCAAAAACAGCAATCTGTAGAAGGTGGGGGAACTGCTTTATACAGAAAATAAATCCCATAGTGGTCTCAAGTTATCGGCGTAACGCAAGGAATTATAGTGAGAGTTTTGCAAGACTTTCACCAATAGGAACTTGAATTGTGGGTTCAAATCCCATAGACCACGAAATAATTCATTGGGGGCTAGTCGTTGGACGGCAAGTGGGGGTTGCTCCCCGCCGACAAAAGGTTCGAATCCTTTTAGCCCCGCTAAAATTCATTTGAGGATAAAATCGAAAAAAAAACAATGTTTAGAAATATTGCAACAGAAATTTGGGCGGGGTAAATTGTGGCAAGGTTCTCACTTGAGAACCAACACTACGGGGTGGCACTTCCAAATAGGTTACGACAACACCGTCGAGTCTATGTTCTTAGGGGTACGGTTAAGCGTCAAGAAATGTAAACTCTTAAATCTATAGTAACAACCTTAAAGTTTACCAAAAATAGTCGTTTGCCTATTGACAAAAGCAGACAACTATGGTATAATGTATACAAGAAAGTAAATCAGAAATGACTTACGGACTGAGTGACCTGAGCAAGTCACTAAAATAAAATGAGGCTCGCTGTGAGTAACAGTCCACTACTCGACTTGAGTGAAGTCGCAAAATCACTCACTAGTAAATGACGAGGATAAAGTCACTAAAAAATCCCGCCTTGAGCAAAGCGAAATAACAGACTCACTGTGAGTATCAGGCCACTACTCAGTATTAAAAGTTTTATGACCTGAGCAAGTCACAAAAATAACTCCGACCTGAGCAAGTCGCTAAAAAAACTCAGTGTGAGTAACACCCCCACTACTCCGATTTGAGTGAATCGTTAAATCACTCAAGTAAAGGACGAGAGTTAAGTCCCTAAATAACTCCGATATGAGCAAATCGTTAAATCACTCAAGTTACGGACTCTCCCTGAAAGGCGGCGCAACCTCCCTAAAAAGAGAAATGTAGACTCAGGCTCTACGAGATAATTTTTCCGTAACGGGTTTAAGGCGACCCGCTAAACTCAGTACCATCATTCTGAGTAGCCTTAAAATCATCACCCATCTAGTGTAAGTAGCAGCACATATCGCCCAAAGCGGTAAGACACGGTGCAAGTCAGTGAGGGGTGATAAACTCACTAAAGAACTGTTGACTACGGTATTGTCCGTGAACGAAAGGTCATAAAGGTACGCCCAAAAGTTCTGTAGACTAAAACGGTAAGCGGCTAGACGTAATTATCTTAGCGATGGGGCTAAGATAAGCCGAAAGAGAATTACCTTAACAGGTGCTTAAAATTCTCAAGGTTGAGGGCTAAACTCACTTTGAAGGTTTCAGAACTTAATCACAGTTCTGAGTAATCGAATAACTTGAGAGTGATTATCTTAACTTATTCCCCTTCAACAACACTCCCATTGAAAAAATCAGATAACTATGTTGTAAGTTTCAAGAATATCCTTAAAAATACTATAATCCTTATTGACAAATAAAGGTAACTATGGTATAATGGTTAGCAGAGTGAGAGATAAAACAGAAATGATTATTTCTCACTCAGTAGCACGACGTGTTTAGGAAGTTTTACGAGTGAAAAGTTCACTGCGGGAGTTAAGTTCCCCGCACATCATTAAACTTCAAAGGACATCCCGTTAGCAGGGGGTAATAGTCCGTGAGAGAGTCTTACCTAACTCTCTTGAGTGAGCGAAATTATTAAAAACAAGAACGGGTAGCGGTAAGGGATAGAATCCCGCCGAAATGCTAATTATTCGGTAAGATTTTCGCTACAAAGTCATCTCACCCGCTTAACGAGGTGTTGGAGAGCAAGATGACACGAGTTATCGGACTCCTACGATAACTTGAGTAATTTCTAGCCGTATTTGACGCAGGTAGCCTTAACAGGTGCATCGGATAAGCGTACCGATGTGTGAAGTTACTCGCTTTAGATTAAAACCTAAAGCAAAACGGGCAAAGTTGAGGGCAGGTTACAATTTAGGTGAGTACAACCGTCGGGTGGACGGGGAAATATGGGTGTAAATCCCATAGCGGCAGGACACGCCTTCACCGCTTCGTATAAGATACAAGACCTTTATTTAACTTGAGTGAGCCTAATCGGTTTAGACGGATGTCGATACCCAAATGTAATCCCTGACGTAGTGACTCAGGTTTGGTTACACCGTCAAAATATCCAAATCCTTTAGTGTAGTCGTCTAGCATATCGTCGAAAAGAGAATGACGGCGAAGACACAGGTGCAAATCCTGTAAGGTATGTTTTTTGGTGAGGCGTGGGGAACGCCAATAACAGCAAGCTAACTCTACTGAGAGAATTGGTAGAGTTAGAAAATAACCCCCATAGCAACGGCGGTTGGCGTGAAGGGGGTTCAAATCCCACCGTTGCGAAAAAATCAGTCACTATAGTTTAATCGGTTAAAACATTGGGCTTTCAACCCGACGTTAGGAGTTCAAACCTCCTTAGTGACATCAGTAAAGATTTTAAGGGTTGTTAGTTTAATGGGTAAAATGTCTACGGCAAGGGTTATGCCCCTGTAGATGACTGAGGGTTCGAATCCCTTACAATCCACTCAGTAAAAATTTTAAGGCCGTTTTTAGTATAACGCACAGAACATCGCTCCTCATAAGAGCGACAGCAGAGGTTAAAATCCTCTAGTGAAGGAACGCCAACCGTCATTTAGTTTAAGCACATTACGGTCTACCCTTGCGTAGACAATGAGGGTAAAACCCCTCAAAACGATAGATTTACGGCGGGTACAGGGTTTACCCGCTTGCCAAAAGTGACTAGTCAGGTTTGGCGGCCTGACTAGTCACGACCCAAACCAATGAGGATAAAAATGTACACTTTTCAATTGCCGAATTTACCCGCTAATACTTTACCGAAGGGAATGAAGTTTGCGAGAGATTGTCAACACAATGATTTGGTTAAAACAATCGGTAATATCGTTTATCGTGACCGCAACAACGTTCTGATTTATAGCTTGAAAGAACTCTCAAGACCAATCATTGGGCGATTGTGGTTTTACGGAAAACAACCCTTCGTTAGTGATTATAGAATTGATGATGATACCGTTGTAGAAATCTTAGAAGGTTAAAGGTAATAAAAAAGAATATACTTAAAGTTTAGGGCTACCCTATTGACAATTTGAGATAACTATGGTATAATGGTTACATCAAAGAAAGTTAATCAACAAGGAAACCCAAAATGACCATTTCAATTTTAGAAACAGTTTTAATCGCACTAAAACAAAGCAAATTAAAGCCCACTTTTTACTCAGGGCGTGGGATGTCAGGGCAATATTGTTTAGCTTTTAGTTGCAGTAACGCAAAAACGGCTAAAGCTAAATTAGTTCGTAACAATCAAGAATTACAATCAGTAGTAGAAAACGCAAAAGGTGATACATTGGGACAACAAGTTATAGTTTATTTCCCTAACGTTCCCCTAACATACGAACAAGCAAGTGAATTACAATAATCATATCAGCCTCGTTTAACTTTTAGGACAACCCTTCACGCTGAACACTAGCAAACTTAGGGGGGATGTGAGTGCAAATCTCACGGCTGATAACAATAATTATGGCATAATCGTATAGTTTCAATAAATTTCTAAAGGAGGTAAAACACAATGTTCACTCAAGAGGCAGAATTATTCGCCAATAAGAAATTAGTGGCTACAATGAGAGTAAATCGGGACGGGGAAATTATCACCCGATGGACGGCTATTGGTTCAAACGTTCATCAAATGATGACGACCCAAAAAGCGTACCGAATTTACGGACGCTCGTAATCAATCAAGTCAGCCTCGTTTAACTTTTAGGACAGCCTATAGCCAAACAGGACGATGTGAGTAATCAATCTCACGGCTGATACCAAATAACGTCAGCGTAGTTTACGGTGAACACTGCCCCTGATGGGGTGGTAGAGTGGGTTCGAGTCCCACCCTGATGACTAGCTGAACTCCCCATTTTCATTTCTGCCGAATCTAAAAAATGGTAAAACATAATTAAGAGCAAGGTAGGGTTATGGGTGGGGAGTTCAGTCAATAAAATAGGCCGATGTTGAAACTAAAGGTTGTAAGCGTAATGGCTCACATAATGAGGTTATCCGTCCTGAGTGGGGTTTAATTCCCTGCAATCGGCAACTAAATCATACCGATGTCGTTTAATTCTTAGGACGTTCTCAGTAAAATGAGGAAAATATGGGCGGAAGTCCCGTCATCGGTTTCATCACACCACCATCGTATAATTCAATTACACCGTCTGTCACTTAAAACGTTTTGACGGTAATATGAGTGAAAGTCTCATTGGTGGGTCAAAACATCTCTTTAGCTCATTGGTAGAGCGTCCCTCTGATAAGGGGAAGGTAGTAAGTCCGATTCTTACAAGAGATATAACAATCAATTTAGTTTAATAGTTGAGAAAACGTCAACAGGCCAAAATAATGAGTTGTGGGTCAAAGCCCACAGGGAAGGCCAACCTTAGTTTGAAAGTTGAAAAAACGCTGAGGTCTGTTGAAACGCCACGCCGAATCGTGACAATTGATTGGCTTTTAATATCTCACTCGCTCATTTTGGGAGCAAAAATTTTAAGTTCGATTCTTACGTGAGATTTAATCTTGAGAGGGGTAGGTTCGAGTCCTCACTGTCGGCTTAGTCGGCGGTAGGTGTTGTGGGGTTAGCACACTCAAGATTTTATGAGGCTTTGGTAAAGTGGTATTACGGGATTCGAATCCCGTAAGTCTCGTCTGAGCGAGGGTGGCGGAATGGCATACGCAATACTCTTAAAAAGTATTCCCTTTATGGGTTGTGGGTTCGAGTCCCACCCCTCGTATAATTAACTTGAGTGAGAGGTATAAAATGTTAGATTTATCAAGGTTAGGTAGTGGCATTACAGACGCACAATGGAAACAATTAAATTTTGAGTTTGTGCAGAAGGTGAAAGATACCGACCCCGAAGTGTGGCACAACGCTGCCGTTAAGGTCGGTGTGCCAACTGAGTTAATTCCCAACCCATCGTTCTTGAGAGAGACGATGTTGGAGCAAGAACTTTATGGGACGAAACCGTTTAATAGTAAAGGATTAGCGGAAGCTCTCGTTGAATTGGGGGGGCAATACATCTACGACCATATTGGTCGTAGATTAGGTTTTTACTTCGGTACTCAAAACCTTATCATTGAATGGCCGTACAGTGATTACGATAAGGCTTACATCCCCTTTAGATTAAATCCACCCCTTAAAGCTGATTTTGGGGACGACAATTGGAAAGAGTTCGTGGCGGCCTGTCCATTTGAGTTCGGTACTCAAGAACAAAAAGGGTGGTGGGGGGCGGCAGAAATGACGTATCCTCAAATCACTCGCACCCTCACTCCACGCAAGTTAGAACTCGCCTTCGCTCGCAAAAAAGCCCCGATGCCCACTAACGGCTCACTCGTCATCGGGTCAGGTAATCAACAATGTTACCTCTCAGCCGTCAACGACGAGGCGGGGTTAGGACTACTCACTTACCCCACAGGCGAAGTTATCTCTGTCTCATTTGAGAACCTAAATTGGGACGGACAAAATTGGCGCAGATAAAACTTGAGTGAGATGTTATAAAAAAACTGTCGTTAAATAACGACAGTTTTTTTATTTGTGATGAAACTAGTAATACAATCTAAATAACCTTAAAGTTTACTGTATTTCTTCGTTTACCTATTGACAAACTTTGATAACTATGGTATAATGGTTACATCAAAGAAATTAAACAGCAACACGGAGAAATAAACTATGAACAGCCAAATCAAAGAAAACCTCATCACCGAAGTGAAAAAATTACGAGCTAACGGTCAAAAAGCCTTAGCGAGCAGAATTGAAACCGCCATAAAAAAAGATGAAATGGGAGAAGTTGCGGTAAAAATCTCAGTTCCTGATGAATGGACTAACGACACGATTATGGCATTTCAGGAATTTTGTGACACAAACTTCACCAAAGATATGAGCGCAAAAACCTGCTCTCGATTTTACATCAACATCTAGTCTCACTCACACGGAGAATTTCAAAATGAGTCAATTACAACAATCAATCATCAGCTACTTAAAAAACGAAGAGTCCAAAACTTTCGGACGAGCTAAAATCAACGTGGGGCGAAGTTCAGTCCCCGTCAATGAAGTAATGAGTGAATTACGGGTGAGCTACCGCCACATCAACGCCTTAGTCACTAAAGGCTACCTCAACCTCAGTAACCGCTACATCGGCTTAACCGACAAAGGACGAAATAGTTAATTAGAGTAATAACCTTAAAGTTTACCCTTACCCTATTGACAAAATTGAATAACTATGGTATAATTGTATCATCAAAGTTAATCAATCAAGTCACACGGAGAATTTCAAGATGAACATCGGATTACAAGTTACCCCATTAGGTAGTAAAGTAAAATTCACAATTCAAGGTCAATTAGTTTGCTCACGACAAGGCCACGACGAACAATTACGAAAGTCAATCACTTTAGACAAAAATGATTTGTTAGTCCGCAACATTTTGGGTGGCCGTTTAGAAGTCAAGAAATTTTTGAACAACAATCGCCGCAAAAACATCATCATTCATCACAACAAATTCTTTGTGATTGACGGTTGCGACAGAATCATCTAATTAGCTTTAACGGAGAACAACGACATGAAACTTTACGGCTCAAAACGCAATTGGAATTTTTTGGAAGATTATCGCACCAAACAAAACGGGACGACTAGCTCTCCCAAAGCGGCTAAGAAAAAAGCCGAATACAAGAAATTAGCTCATCGCACTGCCCGTCGGACTGCCAAAATCGAAATTTAACAAAATCATACTGAGTTAGTTTAAGTGCAAAACGTAATCCTCTCGAAATCACGAGATGTGGGAACAAAACCTACAGGGAAACCTTAGCTTAACGGAAAGCGCAAGGGGGGATTAAAACAGTACGACAATCCGTATTACTCAGTTTAGTTTAATCATATCAGTGTCGTTTAACATTACAGGACAGCCCTTCACGCTGAATTTGAGGCAAAATTAGGGACAATGTGAGTGAAAATCTCACCACTGATTTCAAATAGTAATATCCTTAAAACTTCATTATACCCTATTGACAAACTACAATAAGTATGGTATAATAGACAGCATAGAAAGAATTTAATTGAATGTGTTCTTTAAGGGATAATGGCCTTTAGAGAACATGGTCAGAAAGTTCTCAAAAAACTGATTGGGGTGAGCGTTAGCCCTTCCGAAAGAGTGAGTGCGGTAATCATTTACTCTAATAGCAAATCCCAAAGGGAGTAAGTTGAGGCGGGAAGCCTTTATGCCTGAGTAAGTGACGAAAAGCCGCCCCCATAACGGGACAATAATACGGCGAAGGCGGGATTGGTTAGACCGCTTAGAAGGGATTGGGGTTAAGGCCGCTAGACGACGGGTCTTCCAATCTTTGAGGGAATTACCGCCCTTAGTAAAAAATTGTCCGATTTGAGCTAAACCCCAAATCAAATAATCCTCTCAAGCGGTTTTGAGTGAGAGGACGGGCAATGAGTAAGACTCTCCCTCACTTCACATTAAATCACCCGTAAGAACAGTGATAAATATGTTAAACGAGAACTGCCACAGATAACAAAGGTTCATCTTAGGCAGTTCTCATAAACAAAAAAGTCACTGAACACGGCGAATAGGTGAAGTGAGGGGGAAAACAGTAGTAAAAAAGTCATTACCCTCAATGGGTGCTTAAAAAAATGACGATGAGAACGTAAGCAATCGTTCTCAACTGAGTAAACTGTCCAACGAGACGGGTGCGACCAATAGGGTCGAAAAGTCGCTAACTTGTAATAGGGTGCTTAACGCCGAAGAGATGTTACGGGGCTTAATGCCGAAGATAGTATGTAACATCACCCTAACAAGTGCTTAATGAGACGGTGAGGGGTATGGCTTCCCCCCTCAAACGAAGGGGTTAAATCCTTCAAATGTGACATAGAGGTAACGTCCTAAAACTAACCTTTAACATCTCAGTGGGCGGAGAGAATAAACCGCCAAAATCATCGGCTACCTACGAGTATGCGCTAAACGATGATAAGAGTAAGGGAGTGGCTACACTTACTCAACTGCCCCCGCCCCAATAGATTCAGAACTTGAAATACCGCTTAAAGTGTCTCAAATGAGAGTGAGTAAACCAACAAAGGTTCGGTTATCCTCACTCTCAGAAAAACAATAATAGCGATAGACGGTGCGTAATTGAGGGGTAGGGGGGGCGGTTAAAAAAGACGGGGTAGCGGTAATTCTATCTAAAGTCTCGCCTGAATTAGCGACCTTAAAAAAGTCGGGTCATTTAGGGCTAAATATGAGACAATGTAACGAAGTGGCTAATCGTTACGAACATCTATCTTATCGGTAACACCGTTTGGGTAAGATGGGGGAGTAAAACGACCTGAGCAAGTCGGTAAAAATCGGCACTTGAGACGTGTTTCTCACCCAATGAGGTGGGTAATCCTAAAAGGGGCTACCGTAAAAGGTGCTTAAAGTCCTAAGAGGGGGATTCGCTTTAACTCACTCAAAAGTCGGTGGACTGTAGGTTGGTTGCCGCAATATCCCTAAAACTGACGGCCATCAGAGGGGGTATGGAATCGGGTGAAGTAAATCGGGGTAAATCAAAACCTCGAAACAGGTCGCTCAAAGTCGTAGCCGTATGATAAAACGGTGAGAAATTACGGCAATGATGGGGATTAACTCTTATACCCATTTCCATAGTAGGCGGAGTTAGGCTAAATTCTATCATACCTAACGTTTAGTCTTACGGTCTACTGAACGCTACCGCCGAAGGGTGAAACG
>Ga0316610_1000421_pt1 | contig 10470 bp, 13 predicted proteins | sample MIS2017111B_MG_FD_207677 | JGI IMG/M metagenome (GOLD analysis project Ga0316610, IMG submission 207677) | Microbial mat bacterial communities from Middle Island sinkhole, Lake Huron, Michigan, United States - MIS.2017.111B | ecosystem: Environmental > Aquatic > Freshwater > Lake > Sediment... | reverse complement strand
CCTACCTGAACACAAGTTTGCACTAATGAAGTTTATCACTAATAAATTCCACCTTTTCAAAGGTGGTAAGGTGAGTGCTTCATAATTCGAAACATATCCGAAATTTTGAGTGGGGGGAGTATAAATATAATCCATTAGTATTTAAGGTTACTATATTATTTGATAATGAACAGATATTGCCTATGTCTGTCTTTGTATTTGTATTTACAAGTGTTTCTCCAATAACTTGGCCTTGGCTTGATAAATTTGTAACTATTGCAATAGATCCTGGACCTCCTGTTAATGAATTCCAACCCCGCAGCAAGCTACGAGGTATCTGGGCTTAGTTCTAATTATAAACGCAGCAAGCTGCGAGGAATTGAACCCGAAGAGATTAAAGTATTTTGAACATCTTGCCAACCTACAGTACCAGCTTGAGTAGTTGTCAAGACTTGACCTGCTGTTCCCGGTAAGATTCCTGAAGGTTTCACTTTCCCACCATCTGTGGCAGTATTATCATGAGCAACAGTTAAAAAACTATTTAATGTATTTCCCCAGACATCTCCTGTTGCTGCTGGGGTAGGTAATTGTGGCATATTTATGTTTATATTTAGTTTTGAGTAATATTAATTTTATTATGTTTAAAGTATATTAAGTTTTTTGTTTATCCATTATCTTCAACTTTAACATTTTTAAAAGATTTACTAGCAAAAAATAACGATCCCTCAAAAAGTACAAACACTGGAAGTGTGCTGATAATCCAGCTAAAAACATCTGGGGAGCCAAACAAAGCTGTAAGTAAAATAATCCCAAAGTAAATTTCTTTTCTTTTAGCTTTAAAAGTTTCGATTTTAACAAGCCCAGTTTTGACTAGCGACATCACTAAAATCGGTGTCTGAAATACTATAGTAATAACCAAAAACATGGAAATTAAAAAATTCGAGTATTCGGTAGCACTAAGTATAATACCGGTGTTTTTTGGAGTAAAATCAGTCAAAAACTTGAGACTACTAGGAATCAAATATAAATAACTATAAGTAATTGCAATTAGAGTCAGAATCAGTGCCGAACCAAGATAGTTAAATAAAAAGTTTTTTTCTTTTTCTGCTATAGCTTTTCCAAGATATTGCCACAAAAACCAAAATATCAGTGGTGAACTTACAATCAAAGCCGAGACAGTGATTATTTTTAGCACGAAAAACATGCTATCGGTAGGTGAAAAAAAGTTTAATGTCAATGCAATATCGCCAAGTGGCCTAGTAAATAGATCTATTAAAGTCTGAGTAAAAAAACTCAAAATTATAGCTATTACCAGCCAAGAAGCAAATAGTTTTAAAAACAAATTCTTTAGATCGACCAAATGTTCTGCGATAGTTTTGGTATCTTGAGGCATTTGACTTTTGATTTTAGTTTATGCTTTGAGGTGAGTCAGTTTTTGCGTCCTTTAAAGAAACAGCTGATTCGACTTCAGCCACTTCATTTTTAACAGTGTCTTGGACATCGGTAATCTCTTTTTTAAAAGATTTTAAAGCCTTTCCAAAACTAGCTGCTGCTTCAGGTAATTTGTCTTTACCAAAGAAAATGATAGCTAAAATACCGATTACAATAATTTCTGGAAGTGAAATGTGTGGGAACATATGTTTATGTTTAAATTTTTAATATTGTATTACTATTGTAATATAGTTTTTATTTCTTTGCAAATTTTACCCAACAATCTTGATACATAACCTGATTGAAATCAGGTAGCGATCTAAAAACTTGCTTTTTTTGATAAATATTCAATGATTTCTACAGGTCTATCGATCACAACTGTTGGTTTGTGACTTTCTAAGATTTCCTTGTCACTAAACCCCCACGAGACAGCAATGCAGTTCAAATCAATTTTGTGACAAGCTTTGATATCTCTCACCTCATCCCCAATATAAAATACATCATTTTTTTCTAGTTTATATTTTTTAAGTATCTTGATTAGAATTCTTTCTTTGGCAAAAGGAGGTGCATCAGTCTGGATAAAATCAAACATTTGATTCAGGTCATATCTTGAAACAACATTTGAAATAGCTTTACAGGGGCTAGAACTCAGTAAACCTAATCTGAAACCATTTTTTTTAAGTTCAGTTAAAACTTCAAGTATTCCTGCAAAAAGTTTAGTATGAGTTGAATGCTGCACTAGTTTTTGTTTAAATTCATAAACTACAAAAGGAAGTTTATACCATGGAATATGGCAATAATGCAAAGCTATATCTACAATAGAATGAGTTTTAAATAGCTCAATTTTAGCATCTTTTAAGTCATTAAAGTGATATTTATCAGCCAATTCTTTCGTAATGGTTATAAATATTTCGATCGTATCGGCAATAGTCCCATCAAAATCAAAAATAATTGTTTTATTGGTCATTAATTTAGTAGTACCAATTTAATTTATTTACTAATTCATTAACAGAAGATTTTAGTGTTTCATTTTTTTTCCTACCAAAAACTGAATCAGAAATAATCTCCCCAATTTTACTGGCGGCATTTTCATCTAGGCCACGACTGGTAAGTGCTGCAGTACCCAAGCGAAGTCCACCAGGTTTCCAAGCGCTTTTTGTGTCGCTAGGGAACGTATTTCGATTGCAGATTATCCCTATGGCTTCCAAGTCATTTTGGATTTTCAAACTATCTGAGTCTTCAGGTAATTTTATAAGTGTTAAGTGATTTTGAGTCGGGCTTATGATATCTAATCCAGAAGAATTGAGTGTATTTTCCAAGATTTTGGTTGTATCCAAAACAGTTTGGGAATATTGCTTAAAAGGTATGTTATCAGGGTAATTTTCTTCACCCAAAGCCTCCATGAAACACTGACCAATGGCAGCGATTTTATTAAAATGAGGACCACCAAAACCACCAGGGAAAAGGGTACGATTAATCAGTTCAATTAGGCTTTTTACTTCTTTTCCAGTCGAACCTTTAGGGAAAGTGTCAATGTATTTATTTGCAAATTCAGGCAAATGATTTTTAGCAAACAAGACAGCACCACGAGGACCTCGAATAGTTTTATGGGTTGTCATGGAGATAAAATCAGCTCCATCATAACCTGCTTTAAATGGTGAATCGTGGAGATCAGCTGCTATTAAACCATTGATGTGAGCCACATCAGCCAAAACGAAACAATCATGCTCGTGAGCAAAACGACACACATCTGCAAATTCATATTTTTTTGGATAAGCTGAAAACCCAACGATCAAAAGTTTTGGTTTTAACTCAACTATTTTATTTTTTAAATCATCAAAATCAATCTCAAAATCGTTAACCCCTAGTTGCTTAGCGGTATATTGGTGTGGCGTGACAAACTTTCTCATGTTACTTACATCATGCATATGGGTGAGATGTCCACCTGAGGCCAGTTGAGGACTAAGTACCACATCTCCATAGTTTAAAATAGCCAAAAATACTGTCTGATTGGCAGGAGAACCTGATAATGTTTGGACATTGACACCGTATTCACCAGTTTTATCAAACAATTGCAATGCCTTTTGACAGACCAAGGTTTCCAGTTGGTCGGTATTTTCGTTACCTGCATAGTATCTTTTACCTGGATAACCTTCGCCGTATTTATTAGACCAGACAGAGCCTAATAGCCGTAAGACAGTTGGGCTTGGATAATTTTCTGAGGCTATCAAGTTTAAGGTATTTTTTTGGCGATTAAATTCTTGATTGGTAAGTTCTAATATTGGATTCATATTCTATTATAGTTATTTTGAAAAATGTGTTTATTAATCTATTAGGAAAAAAATATTAAATAAATTTGTTCCCCTTTAAATGACGCTAATACAAATCTAGCTTGTTAGAAGCTCGGCGTGTAGTAACTAAAAGCGTAAATACGTAGTTTTTTTGGGGTTACACCACTTTAACTTAAAACTTTGGACCTGCACGCAGTTCAGCTAAGGTTCCGTTATGTAGAAATGCTTCTGATTTAGACATTTAAAAAAAGTTATAGTAGAATTATATTTATCTTTCTAGATAGTCCTAAGCTACAATTTTTGTCAATATGCCTTTAGATTTTTTCAGACACAATCAAAACCACAGCAATAATACAGCATTGCATTCAAAGTCAAAAATAGCCCAAGCAATTGACAGTTTTGCGATTCCACTTGCACTTTATGGATCGCTTGCTACCGTACCACAAGTCTATCAAGTTGTTTTTTTAAAACAGACCGCAGGTATATCATTAATCACATTTGGCATGTTTTTGGTTGGTAATCTTTTTTGGGGAAGTTATGGTTTTTACCACAAAGATAAACCTATCTTACTTAGTCATGCGACCACAGGTTTATTAAATGCTTTGATCGTGTTTGGGGTTTTGTTTATACATTAAAATCACCAAGCCTTGCTAATAAATCTAAACTCCTTTAGGATTGGACATATACTTTATTTACATGATCCAAACTTTTACTCAGGCCTTAGATTTTATTCAGTCACGCCGACCTACAGATTTTGAAAAGATTTACTCTGGAAACCATTCCATGAAAAGGGTAAAATATCTTTTAGAGCTTTTAAGCAACCCACAAGAGACAATCCGAGTCATTCATATTGCTGGGACTTCAGGCAAAGGCTCAACTGCTATTTTTTGTAGCAAAATCCTTGAATCAGCTAATCTCAAGATAGGTTTGACCTTATCCCCTCCTCTAAAAGGTTTTTTAGAACGCATTCAGATCAATTCGTTACCAATCTCACAAGATTTATTTTTTAAATATTTCTTAGAATTCTACCCGACTTTACTTCAAGCAGAAGAAACTAAAAAAACTGAATACACCTTTTTTGAAATTGTAGCTATTTTAGCCTATTATATTTTTAAACAAGAGAATGTTGACTACGCCGTGATTGAAACCGGCTTAGGTGGACTTTTAGACGCTTCAAACACAATAAAAAATCCTGAAAAAGTAGCCTTGATTACATCCATTGGTTACGACCATACAGAGGTTTTAGGCAAAAAAATAACTCAAATCGCCAAACAAAAGGCAGGAATAATCCAACACGGGCAAGTGGCTTTTAAGACCGTAGATCAAGCAAATGTAACTGAAGTCTTTAAAAAACACTGTCTTGAAACAGAATCAGTACTTTTTTCGGTGGGCCCAAGAGATAAAAAAACGGTTGGCTATAACAAGCTTAAAACTAATGAGTACGGGACAAAATTCAATTTTGGATATGACACCCTTTGGATAAATGATATTATTTTAAATCAAATAGGTGATTTTCAAGCACTTAATTGTAGCCTAGCTTTGGCAGCTTGTATTTATATTTCCAGAAGAGATGAATTTAGATTAGACCCAGAGCTGGTTAAAACCAACTTAAGGTCAGTAAAAATTCCAGGAAGATTTGAGAAAATTAAGTATAAGGAACAAGATTTTATCTTTGATCTAGCTCATAACCCTCAAAAAATCGAAGCTGTGGTAAATCTTATCCAAACCATTTACCCAGGGCAAAAATTGAATATTATTTTTGGTGCAACTAAACAAAAAAATACTATCAAAATGCTACAAGAACTTAGTAAAATAGCTAAAAATATTATTTTGACTGAATATAAGACAGTAAGCAGTGACAGTGGAAAAAGTAGTCAATCTTTGGTAGAATTAAAAGAATATTCTCAAACTATAAAAGATTTTGATCTTAATAAAATACAAATTGCAAATGATATGCAGCAAGCTCTGGATCTGGCTACAAATGAAAAATCATTCAAAACTCTTGTTATCGGTAGCACTTATTTGTTGACCGAGATGTATGATCTGATGCATATCTGACTTCGTTTTTGACAATTAAATCCACTGAAGTAAACATAAGCAAAATATCTTAAAATTTAAATCTCATTTTATATAAATTGTGGCTATAACTAAAAAACCTACTACCAAGGCTACAAAAAAAGTGACACCAAGCACTCCAGAGATAAAAAAACCACCTTCAGTTTTTCTAGACACCCAAGCTGAATTGGTACATATTCAGGATGTTTTAGGCTGTCCAGTTTTGTCATATTTCAAACCATCTGGTACTAGTATCTGGTCGCGAGATCTGTATGCTATCTGGGAGTGTCTCAAACATATCGGAAAAGTCGACAAACTAGCTATATATGTCAGAAGCGATGGAGGAAGCGGCATGATTAGCTTACGTATAATAAACTTGCTTAGAAACTATGTTAAAAAATTGATTATCTTAGCCCCTAGTGAGTGTGCTAGTGCAGCCACAATGCTGGCCTTAGGGTGTGACGAAATACACTTAGGTCCCCTTTCCAGCCTTTCTGCAGTGGATAGCTCATTGATTCACCCACTTTCACCTGTAGACGCTCAGGACAATCCAGTTTCTGTTTCGCAAGACGAGTTATGGCGTGTACTAAAGCTTTGGAAGGAGTTTTATCAAACTGACGCTAACACTGCTCAATACCTGCATAAAACAAACGAAGAAACTCAAAAAGCTACAGCTAAAAATCCTGATGCTGAACTAAAATTAGGTTTTATCAAATCAGTAAAAGACAGAATAGACCTAGATAAAAAAAATAGAGACCTACCAAATAACAAAGCTATCGAAGAGAATAATATCAACGAAGTGGAAAATCCCTATAAATACCTATATCAGTATGTACATCCTTTAGTTTTTGGTGCCATTGATCGATCACGCAGTCTCTCAGTACAGCTCTGCAAAGAGATCTTAGAGTATCACATGACAGACAAAAATAAAATAGAAGAAATCAGTAGTAAACTCAATTATACTTACCCAGCTCATGGCTATCCAATCACTACTAAAGAAGCTCTTAAAATAGGCTTAAATGTCAAAAATATAGTTGAAGATGTGCAAGACAATCTCAACAATCTTCAATTACTATATGGAGAATTAACTGATGAAAAGATTACTGATTTTGATAACAACTCCTTTCATAATCAATCTATTTATAGCGTGATTGAGACCACTGGAGTCCAGATAGTCTATCAAAATAACTATGATAAATTTTATCGAGAAAATGAAAAAAGATATATCACCCTAAACGATCTTTCTGGTTGGTATAAAACAATCCCAACTAAAGTAAAAAATGGCAAAAAAGAAGAAACAAGCTCCAAAACCGAACGTTTGTTTATCTAATTTTAGTTACTCCTTATTCTTGACTGATTCTCTTCATTTCGGCTTTCCACCATACAGAAATATCTCCCCAAGCTATATAAAGCACTGGAGCTAAAGAAGTGATATAAATAATTATAAATAAAGCCGTGGCTAGTAAATCATTTACACCAATACTTAAATCTCTCAAAATCAGCATCGGAGCTGTGATTAAACTCGATAAACTAGAAGCAGTGATGACTTTTTTTAGTGAAATATTGGTCAAGCCTGAGGCATACGATGCTAATTCATAATTACTTACAAACAAGAAAAAATCATTCAAAAGACTGCGATTAAAATATTTTTGAGCATATTTATCGACTATTCTTAAAATATCAGACCCAAAAAAGAATCCTATGATTTTATTCCCCCATATTCGACTGATTAACAAGTTGACTCCACTACCAACCACAACAGTAATCATGGCAAAAAAAACCGAGGGCCAAAAACCAAAAACTCTATGTAAAATAATCGATAACGGACCCAATTTTAGCGGGGCAATTACTACAGTGATAATCCTAACAAACACAAAAATAATCGGGGCAAAAATACCGCCTGAATTAATAAAATTCTTAATATTATCTTGACCAATCCAGTTTTCAATTTGCGGTATAAGATACAATAACAAAAAAAAGAAAAGTAAACTTCGAAGGCTTTGCCCGAGGCTCTTTAAGCTAGTAGTCAAGCTTTGAGGTTTAACATCAAGATTTTTAGTGTCGGGTTTAGTTATTTTATTCTGGATTTTAAGTCGCTTAGCTAAATCTTTTTTATTTTGTTTTGCTTTAGAAAATCTATTTTTTTTAATAGTTGCCATATTTGATAGTTATTTTATTTATGATTGAAGTTGATTATTGAGCTTATCTAAAAATCTTGTTCAATCAACCTAAACATCAATAACCTATCGCCACATTTTGTCTAATATATTTTGAGTTTGAGATTTCTTTAAGCGTAAAATCAGCCACATCACCCCGACCAATTTGTGATAATTTTTCTTCTTCTGGTTGCAACAATATTCTGTAGTTACCTGTTCTGACTTTTTCTATCAATTGCGGCGCTCTTATAATAGTCCAGCTTAAACTAGAATTTTGTATAGATTTTTCCATTTTACCCAAATCCTTATGTATATCATTAAAAAATAAGGGTAAAACAATTTTATTGAAATAAAAACTATTAAACTCTGGTGAAAGACCCAGTGAAGATATGCAAATCAAGCGCGAAACTCCTGTAAGATACATCGCACTGATTATGTTATTAATACCATTCGAACAAGCCAATTCACCTGCATTATTATTTCCAAGCGCCGAAATCACTACATCAAATCCAGATTGCATCGCAGATATTACATTATCAGGATTTAAGACACTACCTTCAATATGATTTAGTTTTTTTGTTTTTCCCAGTCCTTGATTGTGGATAAAAGCTGTGACTTCGTGCCCTTGACTCAAAGCCTGTATTACAATCTCTCTTCCAGTTTTTCCAGCTGCACCAAAAACTAATATTTTCATAATAAATTCATTTTCTAAGTTGTATGATTTTCTTTACATGGTCAACAAAATTTTTTAATCAATTCAAAATTTGCCATTTAAATTCGACAAATATTTACTTTTTTGTAAATCTATGCTAACAATACAAAAATACATGACTATGAATAAACCTGAATCTAACCTAAAACTCCAAAAGAAAATACTAAAATTTGGAAGCTTTAATTTGAGGCTATTCTTTAAGCTAAGTAATGTTTTCATACTAAAAGTTTTGGTCTCACTGATTTTGATACTGATCTTGCCTTTCCTGTGTTTTACTTTAAAGACTTTTGGTTTGAACACTGAACCCGATCTAAACAATCCTCAAATTGCATTGATTTTAGGTGCGGGAGTCAATAAAAACGGAGAGCCGAGTTGGATTTTAAAAAGCAGATTAGAAACCGGATTAGAACTTTATAGATCTGGTAAGATCAAAGTTTTACTTGTGTCAGGAGATAATCGTTTCGAAAACTATAACGAGCCTAAAGTGATGCGTGAATATCTAGAAAATCAAGGAGTGAAGCCAAAAGATATTGTAGAAGATTTTGCAGGTAGACGCACACTTGATAGCTGCTGGAGAGCTAAAAATGTTTTCAACGCCTCAAGTATCTATATTGTTACTCAAGCTTTTCATATTCCCAGAAGCGAGTTTTTGTGTCAAAATGTTGGGCTTCAAACTAAGCCTGCTGTTGCTCCAGATGGTATTCCTGCCACGACAATAAACGGAGTCATGCGAGAATCCCCTGCTAGTGTTTTAGCTATCTATGAGACTATTTTTGACAAAACTGCTCAAATCAAATCTGATGGAACCGAAAAAGATTTGAGCCAACCTTAAGTTATTAATGATTTATGCAATATAATTGAAATATGACTTTCGAAAAAACTGATAAAATCAACTTGACTGAGTGTTTAAAAAAATTGATTGGGTACACTTACACTTGGACTCCGATTGACAAACCTATAGCTGAAGCTAAATATATCACACTTAGGCCAAGACCAAAAAGTAGCAATCCCAGACTGATTATTCAACAACCCTACTCTAAAATAAATCGAGATTTTTACAGTGTAAAATTTAACGACACACTACAAATAGGACCACTACCATTGGTTGATATAAATAATTTAAACGTATCTGATAATAGCGACATACAAATCATAAAATCCCTAATTAAATCAAAGCATATAGTTCAATATGATCTAGGTCAACAAGTCTATACAGATGAAACTAGACCCGCACCCAGAAAAACACAACTTAGCAAATTCAATCTTGTAAAAACAATTAGAGCTTTTAAAGAAGATGAGATTCAAGAATTTTACCTTTGTCTTTTAGCGTATATTCATCCTTTTTGCACCATTAAAAAGATTGGGATAAAATCTGAATTTATCTCAAGCAGTGATTTAAGTGATTTATTGGATCTATTTACTCAGGTCAAACACCAAGAATATCAATCAGAAAAAAATAAGAAAAAAATCGACAATACAATTGATTTACTCCATGAATATAAACAAATAAAGCAAAATCTTGCTAAGTTTTATTGTTTTATAAGTAATAGCCTAAAACAAATTAAAAGACTAATGTTGGCATCCTGTAAAATCCAAGATTTAAATCAGTATCTTGATTCGAAGAGCCAAATCCAATCTGATTTCAATAGCTTATTTGGTTTTTGGCTTGAACATATATTTTTGGAAGGCTTAAAATCATACTCCGAACAATCACCAGCCGAATTTAATCTCTTCGGGTTCAATTCCCCGCCGCTTGCGGCGTTCCTTTCCTTATGCTAGTCTAAAACTAGTATGAAAAGCACGTTTCTGCATAAATCTCACAATGTATCTGTCCTGATGTATCACT
>Ga0316610_1000417_pt1 | contig 10506 bp, 10 predicted proteins | sample MIS2017111B_MG_FD_207677 | JGI IMG/M metagenome (GOLD analysis project Ga0316610, IMG submission 207677) | Microbial mat bacterial communities from Middle Island sinkhole, Lake Huron, Michigan, United States - MIS.2017.111B | ecosystem: Environmental > Aquatic > Freshwater > Lake > Sediment... | reverse complement strand
TGCCAGTAATCTAACTTTTATTCAGACCTGTAGAAAACAAGGTCAAAATATATATCAACAACTACAGAAAATCTTTAACTTAGAGAGTCCAGATCTAGTATGGGAGTAGGTTGGGCTGGGTAGGTACCAAGTTTTTACTATTTGGGAAGTTTTATAGTTTAAATTGATTGCAAAATTGTTCAAACTCTTTGTTTTCAAAGGCTTTAGCCAGATTGAAAAGATAGTTGTCGGCTCGACCTGAGACATTGACTAGTACGATTTGGTCGCTAGATAAAGTCTTGGCGGATTTGATGGCTTGAGCAACAGCGTGACTGGATTCGATGGCAGCAAGGACACCTTCACTTTGAGCTAGTAGTTTGAGAGCGTCGATGGCTTCTTGATTTGAGATAGAGGTTAGCTCTAGTCTGCCTATACTATGTAGATAGCCATGAATAGGTCCGATTCCAGGATAGTTTAAACCCGCGGCGACACTTTGGGTGGGAATATTTTGACCATTTTCGTCTAGTAAAAAGACTGATTTAAAACCTTGCATGATACCGATTTTACCTGCCTTGGAAGCGATTCGACTGGCGTGTTGACCGAGAGTATTGATATCTTTACCACCAGCCTCGACTCCGATAAGCTTTATATCATCTGTGAGATATTCATTAAAAGCTCCAATAGCATTGCTACCGCCGCCAATACAAGCCACGATTACATCGGGCAATTTGCCTTCAAGCTCATTGAGTTGTTTTTTGGATTCTTTGGATACTATACTTTGAGCCTGACGAATGAGCTCTGGATATGGATGTGGTCCGACAGCGGAGCCGAGCATATAGAAACTATCTGGATGGGTGATAAAAGCCGCTAGTGCCGCATCTACGCTATCAGCGAGAGTTTGACTGCCTTGAGTCACAGGTATGACTTTGGCTCCTAGTAGTTCCATAAAAAAGACATTTGGGTATTGGCGATCGATGTCGATTTGACCCATATAGACTTCACATTCGAGTCCAAATTTGGCACAGACTGTCGCACAAGCTAGACCATGCTGACCTGCTCCAGTCTCGCAGATAACCTTGGTTTTACCCATTCGTTTGGCAAGGAGGGCTTGATAGACGCAGTGAGTGATTTTGTGACTACCAGTATGATTGGCGCCTTCATTCTTGAGGTAGATTTTAGCTCCACCGATTTTTTGACTCAGATTTTTTGCATAAATCAAAGGACTAGGGCGACCGATGAAGTATTTGTGATGATATTCCAGTTCTTTTAGAAATTCTGGATCGTTTCGATATTGATCAAAAGCTGCTTCGAGTTCTTCAAGGACTGGGACAAGCATTTCAGGGACATATTGGCCACCAAAATCTTGGTTTGGTCCGTAGTAGCCGTTTAGGTTGTTAAATAGGGAAGAGTTGTATTTAGACATAAGTTGTAATTTTAAGTTTGAGTTGTTGATAAAGTGTAGCGGAACCCCTGTGGTTCCATTGGTTGTGGGTTAAGACAGCAGTGAATTTGTCGTTTGTCCATGTTCTGTCGTGCTGAGCAAAGCGAAGCATCTCTGTTAGAGTCCGTCATAGATCCTTCGCTACGCTCAGGACGACAGAGGTACATTCGCGATTACATTCAGGGTGTTAGTAGTTATATTCAGGACGACAGAGACTTGAGAAAATCCTGTAAGTTTTGCTCCAGATTTTCTTGATTTGACTCTGATATGAGCTTAGTTATAGCCGAGCCGATTACTGGAGTTAGATTTAGATTGTGAAGGGTTTTGACTTGATCTGAATTTTGAATTCCAAAGCCGATACAAAGATTAAAGCCTGGAAGTCTAGATTTTAAATCTACAAATTGCTCTTGAAGTTGATCTAGCTCTGTAATTTTTCCAGTAGTACCGTTTCTAGCCATGATATACACAGGTTGATTTGGGATTAATGTTGGTTTTATCTGCTCGAGTCGTTTTTGACTTATATTTAAAGGTAAAACTGGAATTATACTCAGCTTATCTTTACTGCAATTGAGTTGTAATTCTGCATATTCAGAAGTCCCAAAAGTAAGATCAGGCACGATGAGATATTTAAAATTTGATTCTCGCAACTTTTGACAGAGTTTTTCAAAACCAAGGTGCTGCAAAGGAGTGATATAGCTCATCAAAACTAGGTTTGTATGATGAGTATTTGGATCAAATATTTCATTGATTGAGCTTAATATATTTTCAAGACTGGGGTCATGTTCCAGTGCTTTGATATTAGCCTCATAATTGATCGGTCCGTCAGCGACTGGATTTGAAAATGGGAGCTGGATTTCTAGATATTTTACCTGTGCTTCCAGCATGGCTTTGAAGGCTATTTTAAAGTTCGTCGGGTCAGGAAAGTTGGCTACTAGATGCGTCATTAGGGGGAGCATAAATCTGTAATTTTTTGATCGATTTTTTGAATTAGATCCACATTTAGCTCAGCTTCATCAATATGAAATAATTTAAGGTTGTGAAGCGTTTCTAGTTCTGATAATTCACTAAATTTTAATCCCTTCGAGTTTAAAAATCTAAAAAAATCGGAGCTTGGGTTTTCGCCTGTAATCGAGGCAATAAGCTTAATTTTTTGTTGTTGGGTTTGTATGATTTTTGTGTCTTCAGAATAATAGCTTGATGATTCTTGATAATTGTAATTAACAAGCTTATATGATGCTAAATAAGGGCTCTTTGGATTGTTTGATATTACCAATGTTTCCAGTTCCGAATTATAGTATATTGCCTGAGTCCTAGATAATCTAGGTTTTAATTCGTGAAATTGTTCAATTAGGTGTTTTGGTAAGTTTTTAAAGTCAAATTGGTCATTATTTTGTAAGTTTTCTGTATTTTTAGACATAATTAATAGGTTTAATGGTTTAAAATTCAAGTTGAAGTTCTTGTATGAGTATTTCTGAAATTTCTAGAAACTGTTTTTTAAGATCTTCAGGTGGGTTTTGAGAAAGTTCGAGTTTGGTATAGTTGTATAGTGCTCTTATCGAATTCATATCTGGAATGTATTTTTTCCCATTGCTCATCTCTATATAACAGAGTAAAAAAAGTTGACGTTTTGCTTCATTTTCGTCGATTTTACGTTTAATTCTGGCTTCGACAATCCTTTTAAGTTGAGTAAATTTTTCAGACATATTTAAGCTGTATTTGGGTATAAAAAATCTCTCTTTGTCGGGAGTGTTGTGGTTAGATCCTGAAACAAGTTCAGGATGACATCTTTTTTGGTTATGTATTTTACTCATGCCAACGCCATCTCCCTTTGTTTATAAGGAGAACTTGCCAAGTAAACATCTGTGAAAAGTCTAAAGTGAAAAAAGTCATAAATAGAGTCGTAGCGGAGAATTTTAATTCTCCATTTGTTTGGGTAAGATGCAAGATTTCCATTTTTGGATCGATGTACCAGTATATAGTGACATAGATTTTCACTCTGGTCAAGAGTTGTAAGCCCAAGCCTAAAAGCTTATAAATATAACATAAGCTCATTTCATGTTTTCGATATGGAAAACGTCAGTTTAAAAACAATACCCTTTGCACCCTAAAAAGCGGGAACAAGGAATAGAGGTATTAATATATAATAAAAACTCATATGATGAATATAGTCTACATTCTTTAATTAAATAACTCAAACAAGCATCAAAAAATATAATCTCTTGACAAAAGTAAAATGATATATTATGCTCTTGACCAAGAACATTTACAGCAAAAACCATCTGCGCAAATAATTCTCACCTGGTAAGATGTTGGTTGTGAAATCAATGTCAAATAGGGTTCGAATCCCTACCGCAACAGAGAGCTATGTTCTGTTTTAAGAATGCTAACAGCAAAAAACTGGTTTATTTGGTTCGATTCCAAGCGCATTCTGTTTTTTAACTTTTAATCTAAGGAGGCTAACAGCAAAAATACCCACTGTTTATGGATATGCCTCCTGTCTTTACTTATGTCTTTTATAAACAATTTCCTTCAAAATCTGGCTAAAAATAAGCCTACAAATAGCTCAAATACAACTAAAGTTGTGCCTTCCAAACTAATCAAGTCACTGCTTACGAAAAATGCTTACACCCAAAATGGTGCTTTAACTCATTCTACTTCAGATAACAATCTGGTCGATCTCTTTTTCTTGGCTGGAGCTGCTCGTGATATTTCAGAGTCAGATGTTATAAAACTTCTTGAAAAGTCTTTCGCTGTCGATCAATTACTTACTCTAAAACTTGTGTTTTGGGCGGGAGATATACGTGCTGGAGCAGGAGAGCGGCGATTTTTTAGATTGGCTCTCAGTTGGCTTGAGACACACTATCCAGAGATTTTGATTAAAAATATTGATGCTGGAAATGTAGAATTTTTCAATCGTTGGGACTCGCTTTTTGAGCTTGTAGATAACCAAAAAGTCAAAGAAGCCGTGCTTTCACGGATCCAAAATGGCCTTGAAAATCAGGATGTGCTTTTGGCAAAATGGCTGCCTCGCAAAGAGCAATACAATAATTTTAAAAAACTGGTCTTGCAAAAATTAAAAATCAAAGATGTGGAGTATCGTAAATTGATTGTGCATCTTTCAAACACAGTCGAGCAGCAAATGTCGGCTAAAGAGTGGGATGAAATCCAGTACGATAAAGTCCCATCCCAAGCCTTCAATAAATACCGCGAGGCTTTTAAAAAGCATGATGAAGGTAGATTTACTCAGTTTATCGATTTGGCACTCAAAGGCGATGTCAAAATAAATGCTGGAGCTATTTTCCCGCATCAGCTGTATCAGGCATATAACCAAAACAAAGACGAAAAATCAATCATAGCTCAGTGGAACAATCTGCCAGACTATTTGGCAAATTCCAAAGAGATAATCCTACCGATTTGCGATGTTTCTGGCTCTATGGTTGGTCTTCCACTTGATGTTTGTGTGTCTTTGGGGATTTATATCAGTGAGCGAAACAAGGGAATTTTTGAAAATGCTTTTATCACTTTTTCCGAAAATCCAAAACTCCAATATCTTACAGGCAACTTGACTCAAAGAATAAGACAACTTGAAACTGCTGACTGGGCTATGAATACTGATTTATACGCCGTGTTTGAGACGTTGCTTAAAAAAGCTAAAGCTGATCAAATCGAACCAGATCAAATGCCAAGTATGCTGCTAATATTTTCCGATATGGAATTTGATGCCGCTGTGTCTGGACAGACCAATCTTGACTCAATCCGCCAGAAATATGATCAAAATGGTTATAAATTACCTAAAATTGTCTTTTGGAATCTTAGAGGTTCGACAAATAACTCGCCCGCTAAAGCCAAAGATGAAAATATCGCTCTGGTTTCAGGCTTTTCACCAAGTATTTTGGAGACTATTTTAAGTGGAAAAATTGAAAAATTTACGCCATTGAATTTAGTTTTGAAAACTCTAGAAAGTGAGCGATATGAGAGAGTAATTATTTAACGACCTTTCGCAATTTAACTAAGAAACAAGGAAATACCCCGTCAGACTTCGTCTGCCACCCCTTTTTTGGGAAAAGGGGAATTACCTAAACTATAAATTTGGCTACGAAACATCAGATATTTAATCAAAAATCACAATGAATTATCAATCGATTCCATATGACCCGTAAACTCGCTACAATCCAAACAATCAAAGCCCTGACCCCCATAGTTGGGGCTGATATGATCGAACTGGCAACTTTTGCAGATATCGGCTGGCAATGTGTGGTCAAAAAAGGGGAGTTTCAAGTTGGTGATCTATGTGTCTATTTTGAAATTGACAGTCTTTTACCTCTTAGACCCGAGTTTGAGTTTTTAGCCAGAGGAAATAATCCTAAAAAAACCCTCTTAGATAATGGAAAAGTGGTCGAAGGCTTCCGATTGAAAACTATAAAACTACGAGGGCAGCTCTCGCAAGGTCTAGCACTGCCGCTGGCGGTTGCTTTTGGTGATAAAAAATCAGAAATTGATATATCTAATCTTGAACTTGGCGTGGATGTGTCGGAAATTCTTGGGGTGTATAAATACGAGCCTCCGATAAGCCCTCAGCTTGAAGGGTTGGTCAAAGGTAATTTTCCGAGCTTTATCCCAAAAACAGACGAGATCAGAATCCAAACCTGCTGGGAAATCATGCAAAAATACTTGGATCGTGAATGGTGCGCAAGTATAAAATACGATGGAGCAAGCTGCACAATGTATCGGTATGAAAATAATTTTGGAGTATGTAGTCGTAATCTAGAGTTATTGGAAACAGACCAAAACGCTATGTGGCAAATCGCAAATAAATATGAATTAAAAGACAAGCTCCCAGAAGGGTTTGCTATACAAGGAGAAATATACGGTGAAGGAATCCAAAGTAATCCTCATAAAGTCAAAGGTGTGAACTACAAAATATTTAATGTGTACGATATTGCAAATGCTAAATATCTAAGTCTTGAAAAAATGAGTGAATTTGTAGCAAAAATTGATTTAGAATTGGTTGAGATTTTCGATTATGGTCAAAAAGATTTACAAAATATGACCGCCGATAAACTACTGGAAATTGCTGATAAATGCGGTTTGGAAGGTTTGGTGTTTCGTCCGCGGGAGGAGTTGCGAGATCCAGAATTTGGACGAGTTTCCTTTAAGGTGATTTCAAATAAATATCTCTTAAAAGAAGAGTAACCCTAAATTATGAGCGACTTTTTTAATCGTAAAAAAATAATCAACACCATTACAATCAATATGTTGTACGCCCTGTCTGGGGTTTCACCAGCGATAGTGTTTCGTATTATAAACGACCGAGAATTTTTGGAAGCCCTAAAGGCTTTAATTCAGAGCTTTGAGGGGAAGCATCGGCGGAAGGAGTAGTCATCATTCAGATGCTATACTAGATAATCAATTTCAATTTTCTGGTTAGTATCTTTAATTGGCAATATTATATCCGCATTCGAGCAATACTTTGATAAATCATTGTAAAAAATTTCAAAATTTTCACCTAGAAGTACTTTGGCTAACTGAATCAATTTAATAAAATACTTATCTTTAGATCTTTTTTCATCTTTCATGTGGTCAATTAACAAACCTACCATCGTCGGATTATTTAAATCTGAAATTGATTTTAGTTGACTACCTTTCCAAAAAGTGCTGTTAAACTTATCTTTTATCAATGTTGCAGAATAAAACGTTATGAGAATTTCATCATAGAATTTAGTACACGCTTCTTGAAGTGGAATGCTAAAAGATTTGTCATCGAAACCCTTACTTTGTAAGAAGCATTTCAGTTTGTTCGATCTTTCTCTTTTATCAGAAAAATTAGTCAAAAATATTGCAAGCCTGGCAAAATATAGAGATGGTAAAGCCCCCCCAGATACCGAAAAAACATTGAGCGCTGCATTGTATAATGGTTTTGGTATCTCAACCATCTTGTAGTCAAGTAATACTGGAGTGAGACTTAAAGCAGTGCAAATGTAAGCTGCCCAAGTTGCAACTTCAAGAATTTCATCTATTTTTGATTTTTGTTTTTTAATTTCAGCCATAATTAAAGTTAAATATAATAATACTTTACCACAGTTGCTATTAAATTGCAATTATCATCAAGGTGGTGTCCCAAGAATCCAAATTTTACTTCACATTATGAGTTGTGGCCGAGTTTTTTATAAGGAGTTCATACATTTTGCGAATATAATTATACAATTCATCTTTGTTGAACTGATTGTATTTGCTTTTTTGCATATAGGATAATAAAGCAGGAAAACATAACTCATTGAAGGCGTGTGCAATATGGCACTTTCTATAATTCCTTATTACATATCTTTCGCTGGTGTTGTCTGATAAGTATAAATAAATTGTCAGAAAATACACTATTTCATGTTCGTAATTAACACTGAATCTATATAATTTATCTCCCATTTTTTCAGCAAACTGCTTCTCAAGTCCACTTTTTCGTATTAAATTTTCAACTCTACTCGGTGAAATTTGTTTTTCTAAAATAAATCCTGCTCCGCCTGTAAATAAAAATACATAGAGGCTAAATTCATTGATAAAGAGTAATATAGGTCTTACAGGAATTTCAATACTAATTTGTGCTTTTACCTCCTGAGTAGAAGCTTGAGATTTTTCCATTGAGCTTGATAAGAGTAGTGTGAATATGAATATGGCGAATGAAATTTTAGAGGTTAAAAATGCTCGATCACTATACTTTCTAATCGAATCGCGATTTTTTTCTGACATTCTTACTTTAAACTTACCTACTCACTGGTATCTCAAAGCCATCCTCGTCGTCATTTTGATATTCTTCGATGGCAAATTTGGTGCCCATACCACCTTGGAAAAATTGTTGGGGTGTCGGATTATAAGTATTTGGTTGAGGTTGTGGAAGGGTTGGATTTACGGCTTTTTTAGCTTTTTTCATTTGTTCAAGTTTATCCATCAGAGGATGGCGGTTGGAGATTGCGACTGGCACAATACTTGGTTTATTTTCAAATTTTTGATCGGTGGTCAAATTGTCCTCGTCATCTTGATTTTGATCATCTAAATCACTTGTTGAAGCTGTAGTTTTCTTTTTACGTCTTCGTTTTTTCTTTGGGGCTCCGGTGTCGAGTGTGGCTGAAAGCTCGGGAATATCAAATCTAGTTGTATTTTCGACTTCTCTGGGTTGCCAGGTTTGATTTTCAGGAGTTTCTGAAATTGCATTGTCAAATTCAGGTAGATCAGGAACAAGGTTTTGATTTTGACTATTTTCACTACTTGAAGTGGTGTAAGTTGCTGGGCTTTGGTTGTTTAGCCATCTAGTGATAGCATCTTCGACTCGGTCTACGGGTGAAGCATATCGCTCGCGTGAGACTTTGAGGCCAATAGCTAGTCTGCCACCCATTTTTTCAAAGATTGGAGGAAGGGTTTCAGCTAAAAATGGACCTGCTGAAGCGTTATCAATCGAAAGTTTCAAGACAATTTGCCTAGCGTTTAAGTTTTGAAGATGTTGCTGGGTAAAGACAGGTGTAAATTCTTTTTCCAAAATCTCTGAATCCTCGCTGCCAACTCTAAAACAAATCATCGTTCCTACATTTCCAAAAACCGCATTTTTGATTTTAAAGCTGCCATTTTCGGTGAGTTGGGCGATATATTGATGTGCTAAAACTAGATTTAAACGATATTTACGTGCCTCTGAGAGAATCGTACCAAACGAATCAGTGGTAAAATTTTGAAACTCATCTACATATAAATAAAAGTCATTTCGCTCGCTTTCTGGCATATTTACACGGCTCATGGCGGCAAGTTGCAACTTTGTGATCAGTAAACCACCAAGTAAAGCCGAGCTGTCTTCGCCGAGCCTTCCTTTAGATAAGTTTATAATCAAGATCTTTTTTTGATCCATGATTTGGCGCATATCTATACCACTTTTAGGTTGGCCGACCATGTTTCGGATCAGGTTTGAGGATAGGAATTGACCTATTTTGTTTTGGATCGGAGCGATGGCTTCTTGCTTGTATCTATCATTAAAACCTGCAAACTCAACTAGCCAAAAATTTTTAACAATTGGATCGGTGATTTTAGAAACAATTTTATTTCGAAAAGCTTTATCTGTGAGCATTCGAGTGATACCTAAGAGTGTATTACCTGGGCTATCCAATAATGCTAAAATACAGTTATTTAAGATATACTCCATTCGAGTGGACCACATTCCAGCCCAGAGCTTGGTAAAAACTGCCATCATTCCCGAAGCTACTAGAAACTTTTCCTCGCCACTTTTTTGCTCGAGCATGTTGAAGCCAATCGGGAAATTGGTGTCGGAGGGATCAAAATAAATTACATCGTTTTGACGGTAGCTTGGGACTCTGTCCATGATATATTCGGCAGCTTCACCGTGTGGATCGATAAAACAAACTCCTTCACCATTGTAAATATCCTGAATACACATGTTTTGCAGGAAAGTACTTTTTCCCATACCAGTCTTTCCCAAGATATACATGTGACGACGTCGATCATCCCGTTTTATACCAAAAGGAACCAAGGCGCCTCGATTATCGTAGACTCCAAAATAGCAAATTTCAGGACGGATTTTCAGATCAAACTGACGTGGATCAGGCACAAATTAGTTTAAGGTAAGATATAAATAGTAAAAAGAGATTATATCACAAATGATATATTATGTTTAAGGACGCATCCATTCTAATACTATATAACCTTAGCTCTAAAACCACGATTTGGCAAATGTATTGGAGTAATACAGGGGGGATTTAGCTGTTGGTTAAGATTTTAAGATAATCTTGGCTCTGGTTTATTAGTTTCATCAGCGGTTGAATACCCCGCAGTTCTATTGGAGAACTAACAAGCTTGGCGAACGAAGTGAGCTATTCCGCTAAGGAATACCTCGTAGCTTGCTTCGAGGAAGCTTATTATTCTTACAACCTCCAGACTATCAGTTTTTCGATAGAATATTACATGTTTCGTACCTACCCAGCCCAACCTACTCCCATACTAGATCTGGACTCTCTAAGTTAAAGATTTTCTGTAGTTGAGTATAGATATTTTGACCTTGTTTTCTACAGGTCTGAATAAAAGTTAGATTACTGGCA
>Ga0316610_1000416_pt1 | contig 10515 bp, 13 predicted proteins | sample MIS2017111B_MG_FD_207677 | JGI IMG/M metagenome (GOLD analysis project Ga0316610, IMG submission 207677) | Microbial mat bacterial communities from Middle Island sinkhole, Lake Huron, Michigan, United States - MIS.2017.111B | ecosystem: Environmental > Aquatic > Freshwater > Lake > Sediment... | reverse complement strand
AATCTGAATAAATATCTAATAATCCTTTATCTAAAGGAGGTTGATATGACTTTAATATTTGATTGGTAGACATACACTACCGTAGTAAAACATTTCTCAATTTTAATCAAGTTGCGAAAGGTGAGCTATTGAAATTAGTTTTGGAAGCCTTCGATTGATCACATCTGGATGTCTATTAATTGAATTAATTAAAAAATCCAATATTTTCTTTTTTTTTGGATGATTTAATATATCTTTGTTGCTGGAGTTCACTTCACCATATTCTTTGACTATATCTTTTAGCAAAGTATTTAATTTATAGAGTTCATCAAGTAATAATTCATGGATTTCTTTATAGGTGCCAGACCTAACATAATCAAAGAGTCGACTAGAGTTTTTAGTGGTATCCTGAATATGTGACAAGGCTTCTTCTAAGATACTAATCACTGAAATATACCTATTAGCTATAGTTAATCCAGGATTAATAGTCTCATTTATCGATTGATTTGATGTTGATAAAGTTTTATTAGAATAAAATTCAGATAATCTAGAAAGTATACTTTTAAATCCTCCGCGATCATTTCGATTGGGTAATTTCTCGTTCCACTTATTATATGTTTGAGTTATTTGTCTAATCAGTGCAGGTGTATCACTGAATAAAAATAGTTCAGGATTAATTTTTACATCGATATTTTGTGTTGGTTTAAAGATTTTAATATTACCTAGTGGGTTTATCAATAAAGGTTGGTCTCGATATTTTTCTCCAGTCAAAGGGTTTAGGTTGTCTATCACAGATAGCTCTCCTTGATATACTTGTTTTTGCTTTGATTCACCCAATGAGACAGTAAAGGGAGATTTTAATTTGAAATCATAATTGATTGAAATACTATCATCTACATTTTTGATTAAGTAATCTAAATAAAATAGCGCATCACCATCCTTAAACATTTTCTGTTTTCTAAGATCTGATATTTTAGACTTGGAATCTGATGGCGACTCTGATTTTTGTTTAGGCATATTTTTAGACCGATTGACTCAGTTTATTGAAATAAAGCTTACGCAATTTTGATACTTTTGGATTGATCACCAGCTGACAATAACCTTGATTTGGGTGAGTGTTAAAATAATTTTGATGATATTCTTCGGCAGGATAAAAAACTTCTAATGGGCTTATTTCGGTAACTAATTTATCTTGATAAACTTGAGAGTCCATCAATCTTTTAATTGATTCTTGGATAATATCGTATTCTTCTTGAGTTTTGTAGTATATTGCTGAGCGATACTGAGTACCAGTGTCATTTCCTTGACGATTGAGTGTGGTTGGATCATGCAGATGCCAAAAAATCTCTAAGATTTCTAAAAGCGAGATAATACTTGTATCAAAGGCAACCTCAACCACTTCAGCGTGACCAGTTTTACCAGTACAAACTTGCTCGTAGGAAGGATTTGGGATCTGTCCTCCAGAGTAACCTGAAACCACTTTAGTTACACCTTTGATTTGTTGAAAGACTGCTTCTAAACACCAGAAACATCCGCCTGCTAGAATTATTGATTGAAACATATTTGAGTACTAAATTGGTTGATTTTTTTTAAAAATTATGAACACTAAATGCAGCTTAAAACTAAATCCTATCAGATACATCTAACTCATTGAATTGACTTGCTTTTAAGCTTTCAAGAGTGATACCTTGGTAACTCTCCTTGATTCGGTAGATATTTCCATTGGTATCATGCACAAAAATATAGTTTTGAGATTTATGGCTGATCTTCATGACTTGTCCAGGTGCAAATCCAGATCTAAGATTTTTTCTAAATGATAGAGTTGTGTGGTCTTTTGTTGATCTGTCAATATAAAATTTACCACCTAAGGTAAAATCTAAGTCTGAAATAGTTGGGTCGTATATTTTTAGATTTTTATTTATTTTACTATCAAAATTATCTAAAAAGCTTGGCTTAGCCTTATCACTCCCAAAATGATATTGCCAAAGTTGTTCAGGGGTACCATCGACTTCAACAATTGCATCATTTTTGCTTTCCATTTCTGACAAACTAAAATATGATCCCAAAGGATCTTCTAAATCTTCTTCAGTTAACTGGTAAGTGATTATTTTTGGCTCTGGCTTAGCTTCGACATATTTATAGCCTCCTTCGGTTAAAATATCATAAATTCTACTGTGATGATTTGTAAATGTATAATATTTGCCTTGAGTGTTTTTGAGAAGATAGGTTTCTGCAGGTATATTTCGATATCTATAAGCATTTAAAACACTAAATTCGTTATTATCTAAAGCTATTCTATAATTATTTTTTACTTCCTCCTCTGAGATTTCTTGCAGTGATAACTCTTTAACTTTAAATTTAGACGACATATCAACGGTTAATCCTAATAATTCGTGATTGTCTTTTGGTTTTATAGTTTGTAATGACTCATCGCGATTCCTTAAACCCTTAAAAAAATTTTTAATTTGATTCATAAATAGTAATTTGATTTTGTGTGGATATTTTCTTAGATTATAGATCACAATCTTATTTTTGACAATCCTAAGCTTATATCTAAACTTTAAGATATATGTCCCCAATTTACTTAGATTTAAAAAGCAAACTGACTCAGTGGCAGCCTACTATTGTGACTGCAAGTGAGAAAATAGTAGAATGGCAATTACCCACCGAGCTAGAACATGGTTTATTTACCAGCAACATTGCTTTTATCCTAGCAAAATCATTAAAGCAAAATCCAAATCAGATTGCTCAAGATTTAAAACTAGAGCTAGATCAATTTATTATTGCAAACCAGTTGCCTTTAGAATCAGTCCAAGTCGGCCCATATCTTAATCTAAAGTTAAAAGATGAATTTTTCACACAAGTAATCAAAGATAAAACCTTAAGCTCAGAACCCCAAAATGCTTTAAAAAAGGAAGAGAAGATAGTTTTGTTGGATTATGTAAGTCCGAATGTAGCAAAACCACTTCATGCGGGTCATATCCGTAACGCCAATCTAGGTGAAAGCTTAAGGCGACTATTTAGTTTAAAATATGCCAAAGTGATCACCGAATGCTATTGGGGTGATTGGGGGGTACAATTTGGTATTTTATTATGGGCTTGGAAACAATTTTTGATAAAAAAATCAATTGAGGTTACTATAAATGGAGTTTTAGAAACTGTTAAAATCGAGGATATCGATACTGCCCCGATCCAAACCATGGTTAGAATCTACGTCTGGGGCAATCAAGCCAAAGAACAAACTGAAAACTGGGATGAGATAGTTCGAAATGAGTTTTTGTCTCTAGAATCAGGTAATAAAGAAAATCGAGAGCTATGGTCTATGTTCTTAGAGATTTCAAAGAAAAATATGGCAGAAGAGCTTGCGGTTTTAAACCTACCAAAATTTGATCTTGAACAAGGAGAAAGTTACTTCGAAAGTGAGTTTTTGGCATTGGCAGACTTTTTGGAAGCCAATAATCTGTGGAATCGAGAAGAAAAAGCCCGTTTTATAGATTTAGAGGATGTCTCAAACTCCTGGTTAGATATTAGTGATGAAAGACGTAAATCAATCAACTCATTTGGAAGATGCTATTTGATCTCTTCAACAGGTTATTCGAGTTATGCACTTCGTGATATGTCAGCTAGAATAAGTTGGATCAAAAATCAAAAAGCCGACTTGATGATTACTGTGACTGGAAACGAACAAAAACATCACTTCGATCAATTTATTAACATCATTTGTTATTTAGCAACTTTACCAAGTTTTATCAAACATTATTCATTAGATTTGTCACAAAAATTAACAAATGAAAATATTATTCATATCTCTTACGGTTTTTTAACTTTGACTGAGGGTAAAATGAGCACTAGAAAAGGTAATATTTTAACCGCTTATGACCTTATTAACCTGATCATTTTTGAAGCTAAGCGTGTAATTTTAGAAAAAAATCCTGAAAAGACTGCAGTAGATGAGAAAAGTAAAATAATTGGTGTAGCGGCACTTAAATGGTTTGATTTAAACCGAGACAGTAGTAGCGATCTAGTTTTAGATATTCCAAAAATCCTCCAATTTGAAGGCAATACAGGGGTATATCAGCTTTATACTTATGCTAGACTTAGGAGCATATTGAGAAAATCTGAAGTTGGGGAAACTACCCCGACGGCTTCGCCGTCACCCCTAAATAAGGGTACAGATTCCACTGAAATGCAAGCACCCCTTTCAAGGGGTCAAGCCGAAGGCTTGGGGGTTGTAAACTCTAGTACAGAAGAATTGCTTACCACTACCGAAAAGCTAATCATACAGCAAATGTACACTTTACCTGAAACCTTAGAAAAGGCTGCACTATCATATAAACCACATTTGATCTGTAATCATCTTTACTCACTTTGTGACAAAATCAACTCCTGGTATAACTCAACTCCTATCTTAAAAGAGCAAAATGAAGTACGAAAAGAGCTGCTCTTAGAACTGGTCGAGCAGATGACTGATCATATCAAGTTCACCTTAGATTTACTAGCTATTGAGGTTTTAGAGGAGATCTAATTCGATAACTGCACTGAGCTTCCACCTGTGAAATTCTGAATGTTTGATGTGCCAGAACCACTGCTACCACTACCTCGATTTAAGCTCTGGATGGGATCTTTGAATGGATCGTAAAAACCAGGGATAACCACAAAGGCAAAGGCAATTAAAATCATACCAATGACTTTATATGCTAAAGTGCCTGATCCTGGACCCCATTTTTGCTCAGCCCAACCCAAAAACAAGACGTGATGATTGAGGTGATAAGCATTGACGATCAACAAGACTCCTACCAAAATTAAGATTGAACCAAGAATAAAACCACCAAAAGTAAAATTCATAATGTAGATTTAAATTATTAATATAAAGTATTATATCTGATAACTAAAGTATAGTCAATTTTTAAGTTTAAACAATATTTTACAACTCAAAATCTAGTTTAACTTTTAAATACAATCTTTGAAAGTGCTTGACTAAAGCTCAAATTTGTGGTATGAAACAGACTATAAAACCACCATATGATACAAAAATTTATAAAAACTTTATTCGTTATCTCAATTTTTGGGCTATCTTTCTTTTCATCAATCAACATTCATGCTAGTGCTTTTTCTGGAATAGTTACCACCAATAATTTTACCTACAGTTCAAAAAATAATCTAAACTTAAGATTCTCAAGTAAAACCCCAATAACCTTGAATAATAACATCGGAAACCAATCTAAGCCAGAACCTAAAGTAAATGAAACTGTCAAAGAAGACACAATTGAAATCGTTACAGCTTCAAAAGTAGTTGAAAACAATGTACCTAAAATTACTATTTCTAAAATCGGATTAAACAACGTAGAACTAAACTATAGCTCAGTCACCAGACTAGGTGAATTAGACCAAAAATTGTTAAATAATCCACTGATTGATACCCTAACCAGCGAACCATGCACCAAAAACAGTAGCACCTACATCATGGGTCACTCAGAACCAGCAACCAAAGCTAGTAAAGATAAGCCAGCCGTTAGAATTTTCCAAAATTTAGACAATCTTGTAGCTGATGATGTGGTTGAATTGCAAAATAAATCAGGTGAAAAATGTAAATATACCATTGTAGGATCTGAAGTGGTAAGTACAGGTTTAGATGGCTCGATCAGTGAAGATACTTTTAATCGTTTGTATTTCCCTCAAACCCAAGGAAATTCTATCTTAAAAATCCAAACTTGTGTCAAAGGTTCTGCCACCAGACGATTGATTTATACAGCTATAATGCAACAAAACTAATAATGTATTAGACAAACAAAATAAAAGTATTTAATCTAATTTAAATAATCATATTTCATTTATATGTCTCAAATTCAAAATACAATTGCCGTGATTGGATCTGGCCCAGCTGGTTGCACAGCTGCTATATATGCCTCTAGGGGTGGAGCAAAAGTCGATATGTATCTTGGGTCTCAGCCTGGCGGTCAGCTCACAACCACTACAATCATAGAAAACTTCCCAGGATTTATTGATGGTATTGATGGTTCGGAATTGATGCAAAATATGCAAAAACAAGCACAGCGATTTGGGACTGAAATTGTATCTGGTGATATCATCGATATTGAGATAGATAAAACTAATCAAAAGCCTGTATTTATACTTAAAACTATCGCTGGGGCTAAATCTTACGATGCTGTAATTATCAGCTCAGGAGCCAGAGCAAAGTATCTAGGGTTACCTAATGAACAAAAATTGGTCGGAAATGGTGTACACACCTGTGCTACCTGTGATGGATTTTTCTATCGCAAAAAAACTATCGCAGTGGTTGGTGGAGGAGATACTGCTATGGAAGAAGCTAATCATCTCACCCATTTTGCTGATAAACTCTATCTTATTCACAGACGAGACGAGTTTAGAGCCAGCGATATAATGCGAAAAAGGGTAATCGAAAATCCAAAAGTTGAATTAATTTTAAACACTGTGGTTGAAGAAATAGTTGGAGAAGAGTTTCTCGAAAAGCTTATTTTAAAGAATATTAAAACCAACGAAACCTCTGAACTTAAAATTGACGGTTTATTTGTAGCTATTGGCCACGCTCCCAACACAGATTTTGTAAAAGGAAAGCTCGATATGGATGAGATCGGCTATCTACGACCTACTATAGGTCAAATGACCTCTGTAGAGGGTATTTTCACTTGTGGAGATGTAGATGACACTCACTACCGCCAAGCTATCACTGCTGCAGGTGAAGGCTGTAAAGCAGCTATGGATAGCTTAAATTGGCTTGATGGAGTTAAGTAAAATCCAAAATAATCTTTTATTTTTATAGCTTGTTGAGGTGATCTAGGGCTAAGTAAGCTGACTCTACTGGAAATATTTGAGCTGTTTTTATAAGCTCTCTAAACTCTTTTAAGTCAATTAGAACTGTTTCCTGAGATTCGAAAATAGTTGGAGTTGGTTCTTGGTTAAATCTTGCATTTATACAGATAAAAGTGTGGCGAATCGATGTGCTGTTAGGTGCGGCAAAGTTGCTACTCACAAATTCCATATCTCCTTCATATCCTGTTTCCTCTAAAAGTTCTCTCTTTGCTGCTGCTAGAGCTGTCTCACCCTCATCGACCTTACCTGCTGGCAATTCTGTTAAAACTTGATTTGGTCCAAAACGAAATTGTCGTACACATACTACTTTTTGATCGAGAGTAAGGGTAAAGACTACCGCCACTTCAGATTTTTTATCTATATAAACTGTTCTATTTCCACCATTTTGATCTTGTACCTCACGTTTTAAGACTGTCACATATCCTAATTTTAGAGCTTCTTCAGATTTTGTTTCGTAAATTTTGATCATAAACTAAAATAAATATAGACTCATGTTTTATGTTAAACAGCTTAACAATGCAAATGTCTTAAATTAGTACAGTTTGATACAAAAATATATATTATTATGTGTCAAATTTTTTATTCAAACCCATATGTATATCATAGGTCTTGTGAAACTTTTCCACCAAATCTTTCAAACCTCCTCTAGCATCTTTAGCTCTTAATTCAATATTGGTCTTTGACTTGGATGCATAGATAAGGATTTTTGAATCGCCTTTTTTTATTCGATTAGGCTCAGCCAAATATTGCACCAAAACATAACCATAATTTTTTGATTTGAAGTTGTAATGCACATACTCGATACCGCAACAAATTTCAAAATTAGGATTTGTGATTTCTGAATTTACATCATTGGAGATTTCTGCAAGTATTGCATCCGCATTAACTTCATTCTCGTTCTTTTCTCCCCCCTCAATGTTTCGATTATTTTGATTTTCTATAGATTGTGCCATATGCTAGATTTGACTTTAATATCTAAAAGTATAATTTATTTTAATCAGTCTAACAAATTTAAAATCAATTTAAATGCATCAAAATATGGAAAACGAGTCAAAAAAACAAGTATTAGTTGGAGTCGGTGCTATTATTATTGATGAGAATCAAAAAGTACTGTTAACCAAGCGAAAAGGAAGTCATGGGGAGGGAAGCTATGGTTCTTTAGGTGGACATTTAGAATATGGCGAAAGCCCAACTGAAGCTCTAAAAAGAGAGGCTTTGGAAGAATTGGGTATTGAATTGGAAAAAATAGAATTTTTAGTCTGCACTAACTTGATAAAATACAACAAGCATTATCTAGATCTTACATTTCTAGCTAAAATCAAGTCTGATGAACCAACTATTATGGAGCCTGATAAAATAGATTTAGTGGGGTGGTTTGATTTGAATGATCTACCAAATCCACTTTTCGAACCTGTTAAAATAGGTATAGAGGCTTATCTTAAAGGTAAAAACTATTTTGAAATTAACGAATCGTAAGCTTGATAAAAAGAACTAGCTAAGTGTCCTCTGAGGTGATTTACTTCTATTACATCAACTGTTTGAGTTGTGCCATATTTTTGCATTTCAAGTTCAGCAAAAAATTTGATTGTTTTTGCAAATTCTTGACCTACTCTAAGAGCTGAAACCAAGCCAGGGTTTGTGGTCACCATAATTTTATCAAGGCATAATAATACTCGAGATTGAGTAGTTATGTTTTTAGTTTCAAGATAGTTTTTACTCAGTTCGATTTCTTCTAAAAGCTCTTTATTTGTATTTTCTAACATTTGAGTCCATATAAAATAAACTTGTTCTGCGTGCATTCTAGCTCCGATTTCTGGGACTACTCCACCGTATTTCTCATGGATTTTGATTTGAGATGAAATAATTGATCCTAAGATTTTTACATCATTTATCAAATTATAATCATTCTCCTCATAAATAAGATCTGGAAGAGCTAAAAGAGCTAAGGATGTCTCGTCACAGCTACTTTCGATTGCTAATACAAGATATTTAAGGTTTTGGGTTGACATTCTTTTAAATACTTACTATAAATAAATTCGAAGTCGCACACTATAATTTGTAGCAGAAGCACTTCAAATAAAATCTAAAGTATATATTTAAAAAAAGCAAATTTAAAAATTAACAAAAATTTAAATATTACAGATTTTACTTTACAAACTTTTAAAACTTATTCTTTATAAGACTATATGTACGATTTAAATAAAGTAATGTTAATCGGAAGGTTAACCCGTGAACCAGAAGTTAGAACTACTCCATCTGGAGCTAAAGTAGTCACCTTTTCATTAGCCATGACAATGAGCAAAAATAAAGACACTGGTGAGCAAAAAACAGAATATATTGACTGTGTAGCTTGGGAAGGCTTAGCCGAAATAGTAGAAAAATATGTCACAAAAGGCACCTTAGTTTATGTTGAAGGTTCTATTCAGACCAGATCTTGGGAAGGTACTGATGGCAAGAAAAACTACAAAACTGAAGTCTTGGCTAAAGATCTTAAAATCTTGACACCTAAAGGTGGTGCCACAGGGGAATATACCCCATCTCAAAGCTCGGCACCAGCTACAAAAGCTACTCCAAAAGCTGAGAAAGTTGAAGAGTATAAAGTAGAAGAGTTGCCTGATATCGACCTAGATGAAATCCAAACTCCGTTTTAGTTGACTAAAATAAATTTAGACTTCATTGATTTTTGGTGTAGAATTTACAAATAATAATATATTTATGCCAGATAATAATGAAACTAAGCCTAAAATTTCATGGGTTAAACAATTGTATTTTTATCTTATCTTAGGAGGGTCTATTCTAGCTTTGAGTTTTGCCTCATTTGCTTTTCTAAGAGCCAATCTTACAAGATTTGTCTTTACTGAAGTGGATGATTACTCTTATAGTTATTATAATGATGCTAAGTGTAGCGTATTAAACAATGGACCTGTTTACGACCCTTCTGGTAAAGTTATAGAAAACACAACCCAGCAAAACTCTGCCTTAAGAGACGAATGTACTACAAAAGCCAAGAATAGGCAATATCAGAATGATATACTTAACTCCTTATTAACTATCATAATTGCTGGAGTTGTGCTTGGTACACATTTACGCTTTTTCAAGCTGAAAGACTAGTAAGTCAATTTTAGTAATATCTTATTCAAACTCCCCTCTCTAGGAGGTTTCGATACCTATAACTTGCTTTAGGATAAAGTGTTTTCTTAGGGGGGTATTTCTAAACTGGGGACTGTGTGCATATGATTTAAGCAATATTACAGACACTGCACCCCTTTCAAGGGGTGGAGGCAAAGCTTTAGTGGTTGTTTATATAACATTTTAAGGTGTTTATGGCAACCAAAATGTAAAACAATTATGCATTTGTGTCTGACTGATAGATAAGTTTAGTATGGAGGAGGGTGAATACCCCGAAACTTGCTTCGCATCCTTTTCTATAACAATCTTGGTTAGAACGAAGTGAGGTATTCCTATAGGAATACCTCGTATCTTGGCTAACCAGGAGGCTTATTTCCAAAAATACAGTGTTGTTTTAAATATAAATAAAGATTAAAGATGTATTCTAAATCAGTCTGTCAAGGACTACAAATTTCAGACACTATTTATGCTCAAATAAGATATATTTTCAAGATTGTTTTTAATGGCAAATTGATTGGGTGAGAGATAGTTCAAACTGGAATGAGGTCTCTCGTT
>Ga0316610_1000414_pt1 | contig 10519 bp, 13 predicted proteins | sample MIS2017111B_MG_FD_207677 | JGI IMG/M metagenome (GOLD analysis project Ga0316610, IMG submission 207677) | Microbial mat bacterial communities from Middle Island sinkhole, Lake Huron, Michigan, United States - MIS.2017.111B | ecosystem: Environmental > Aquatic > Freshwater > Lake > Sediment... | reverse complement strand
TATTCTAACTTTTATTCAGACCTGTAGAAAACAAGGTCAAAATATCTATACTCAACTACAGAAAATCTTTAACTTAGAGAGTCCAGATCTAGTATGGGAGTAGGTTGGGCTGGGTAGGTACTAAATTAAACATTTTTATACTTTATCCTTCGATACTTTTTACTTGATTTATAATTTATACTTATTACGTTTTATACTTATCCCCACTCTACCTCATCAAACTAAACACTGCTGGCAAAATAAAAGTAACTAAAACCACTACAGTAATAAAGATTAGAACTATTTTTTGGAAAGTAATCTTTTCTTGCTTGACTTGATATGGAGGATAAACCTTGGGTTTTTTGACTTTAGACATAGAACAATTCATTTTAGCATACTAATACATGAGAGTCAAATCAATGTTTGAATACACTATATTAAAAGTATTAAAGTGTTAAACGGATCTCCCATATTTGTTAGTCCTCCTTTAGGGCCTTTGGTTATAACTCTAACTTGATACTGTCCTTGTTGCATGACCTTTCCAGTGATTGTGCATGTACCATTTGAAATATTGACATTTGGATCTACTGGTATTGCGCTGTTCAACGAAATCAAACTTTGAGATATTTGACCGCTAGGGGTTGTGGCTAAATCAATATAACAAGTTCCGCTATTGACTGGCTGATTGGTTTCAAAATCTACTAATCCTGTCACTGTAATTGTTACCTTATCACCTTGCATGATTGTGTTTACATTGGTTGTAGTTCCAAGTGGTGTGGTAGTGCCTTGTTTGACAATCTTGATTCCAGTACCAGATGCAAACGAGGCTTGATTGTTTAAATCGTTTGTATATGTCATCGAAACAGGTTTTACTCTTCCAGCAGCTAGCATTGTCAAACTTACAGGTATAGGTGAAAAACCAGTGATGTTTAGAGTGGCCTGAGAAGCTCCTAGGTTGGCACAATTTTGAATAGATCTATCTATGCCCGCCATTTGGGTACCTGGTGTGCTAGGTGCGGTAAAGATATTGTTATTTACAAAACCGTTGATTGGAGCAACACATCCAGGAATTGTGATTGTGGTCGCAATTTGATTAGGGATCGCAGCACCTGCAATAGTTATTGCTGGGATATCTCGATAGTAGTTGGCTTGAATAGCTGAAGCAGTGAGTGTGGTGGTTGTCCCGCCCCCACTAGCCACACCCGCCCCCTGGAATCTAAATATATATTCATTGTAGAAGAGGTAGGTATTAGGATTAGTTGTACTTGGGTTTGTGATTGTGGTGTCAGTTATAGTTAGTCTTAAACTGTGGTTTAAAGCATTAGCTCTTTGAGTCTTAGTTAGGTTTACTGTGCATCCTACATTTGTTCCTGTTCCTGTAGTGTAAGGAATAGGGGTTGTGTTTAAAGAAGTCCATGTTAATCCTGTTCCTGTAGCTGTAGTTAGTCTATCATTTAGAGCTCTGTATTCAAAGGTACAAGTATATCTGATATTAGAAGTTGGAGTAAGATCAGTAGAGGTTCTAAAGTTGTTGGCTCTGATACTGGTACTATCTTGGGATCTAAATAGTGGAGATATTCCTCCTTGATCAGGGCTAAACACCCAATCTACCTTTCCAAAGTTTACTTTAATTACATTTATGCTTAAAGTGCCTCCGCTTGTCGTAGTAACAGTCTTAGCTCCAGGAGCAGAACCTACGGTCACAGGACCACAAGTAGCAGTAGCAGATCCTGTAAAGGTACAAGTAGATGTTCCTCCGCCATTGTCAACCGATAATGTAACACTTCCACCGTAAGGTACACCACTAGGAGCTCCACTACCCGTAACTGTGCAATTTATACTTGAGCCAACTACAGGGGAGGTGTTGTTACAGGTAATCCCTGTGATCTGACCAACGTCAGGGGTGTAGGAAGTAGGGGTAACACTTGTGCCATAGACTGGGGTGGCAGGACCGCTAGTAGTTTGAGTAGGGGTGGGTTGAATAGGTGGTGATGCGCAGTTAAGAGCAGCAGGACCAAAACACACCTCGGGAACACAGTTGTTCCCACTCAACACAGTGCCACTAGGACATGTAAGTGAAGTGATTACACAATTACTCCCATTTAAAGTCTGCCCTGCTGGACAAGTATACGAACTAGGAGTTGTTGATATGCACTGACTACCACTCAAAGATGATCCAGCTGGACAATTTAAAGCTGCGAGTGCATTATTTCCATAATTAGTAAAATTATTTAAATAATTATATCCTCCTATCATCCCTCCAGTTAAAGCAATTAAGGCAAGTGCTGGTAATATACTTTTATTTAAAATCTTAGAAAACCAGTTTTGAGTTTTTGTTTTTGACATATTGTCTTTTGTTTTGAACTTATTACAGTTTAACCCTTTTATTATATATTATTGTTAGGTTTTTGGCAAAAAGTTAAGCCCTGAATCACTATTTAAAATATTTTGGACCACGTGAACCATAAGTAATGCCAATCCCACACCTGCAAAAACATCCAAAATATAGTGCTGTTTCACAAAAACTGTTGAAATTATAATCAAAAAAGAAATTCCTAAAAGTGAATACCTGCGTAAAACAGAATTTATAAAGAAATCTTCCTTTAACCAGAAGAAAGTAAAAAGTGTCGTCAACGAAGCGTGCGTACTTGGAAAGCAGTTATATGGCTTATCGACACTATAGACAAAATTTAATAACGTACTGAGAATGTCGACATTTACTATTTGTGGTCTTGGTACATGTGTCTGATAAAAGTAAAAAATCAAACCAGACAAAATCTCAATCCCAACCAATGATAAAACAAACCATATGTAATTTTTACTAAATAAAGAGAAATATATCGTACTGAAGAACAGGTATGGAATATACAAAATATAAGGAATCACAAAAATAGTAATCAATGGTATAGCATCATCAATTATTGGAACTTTAAGTATATGATATTCTAAGTTGGCATTATTCAATATCGGATATATCATAAGTGATATGATAGCTAATATTAGAAATATCATATGTGATATAATTTTAGTCATATATCCAGTTTTTAAATTTACCTAATATTCACAAACAAAACAAAATATAACTTTTTTCGTAATTTGTACAGACTTTATTTAAACTTTACAAACTTACAAATAAATTTCATCCTAAAATTAACATATCCTATGTCTTATTTTCTTGCTAAAACTGATCCAGACACCTACTCAATCGATGATATGGAGCATGATCAAACCACAAATTGGGATGGTGTCCATAGTCACCAAGCAGTAAATTTTATCAAAACTTGGCAACCTGGAGATTTGGTTTTTATTTATCATTCGCAGGGTGAAAATTCAATAGTGGGCTTAGTCGAGGTAACTAGCTTGCCCGAGCCAGATTTAAAAGACGAGCGCAAAATTTGCTGGTATACCAAGGTTAGATTTGTTCGAAAATACGACAAATCTCAGCGTATCTCTTTAAAACAAGTTAAAGAAAGTGGTTTATTCAACGATTGGTTTTTAGTCAGGCAAGGACGGCTATCTACCATGTCAGCCCCAGATGAGTTTGCAAAATGGCTCAAAGAACAAGGATTGAATATTGATAGGTAGTGTTATCGACTTGCTCATCTATGTCATTTCGAACAAAGTGAGAAATCTTAGCAGACTCTATTTTAGATTTCTCACTACGTTCGAAATGACATATCGCCGAAGTTCTGATTACAAAGCTTTTAACTCCCTAAATCTTTCCCCAAAGAAAATCGAAAGTCTGCTTCTGGATGTTTACAAGCTCTTGAGAGCGAATGATACTACATTGCACTTTCTTTTTGGTGTCATCATAGTCAATCATTACAATCTGATTTTTCAAAATATAAGTCTCGGCAGAGAAGCTAAAGTTTGAAGGTAATAGTTTTGTTTCTCTTAGATTTCGTAAATCGTCTTGTATAAGCTTGATAGCGTCTTTATTATTTACAGCTAAGACTTTAATCTTCAAATTTTTATCAATACGATTATGTACAAATGCTTGATGCTGAGTACGACTAAAGAAAGTCTTTTCCCATTCTTGATTTGTAAACAAACGTACAGCTTCTGGATTATTTAAAATCTCGTTTATGGCTATATTTAAGCCTTTATCTCCACTAAGATATCTTGTGGCAGGTAATCCAGGGTTGGTATTTTGAGCATGCTCCATTTCTGGTAAGATCTCCGTCAACTCTTCTTGAATATCTTTCAAATTGTCGATTTCTGATTTGATCAATGATGATAATTTATTTACTGAATCTAAACTTACTTTTTTACCATATTTTTCTCCACTTACAATCACCAATTTCTTGGAAGCAAGTTTATTTATAATGGCGTAAGTATTTGGTCGGCTCTCTCCGATAAGATCTGAAAGCTCCTTGATGCTCATTTCTCCTTGCGATAAAAGGGTTATATATGCCTGTTGTTCACCAGGATTGAGATTTAAGCCTTGTAAGATGTGAGCAATTTTTGGAGACATGTTGAAATAAGCTAGTTATTTTTCTTGATATGAAGTAAATACAGATGTTTTTAAATTTTGTCAATTTGAATTTGAAATTGGAGGCATGATTTGTTTTATAAATGTCAATTTATTTTTGAATTTATTTTATTTACAATCCTAAGGGTGTTTTATAGGTTTTTTATATCCTTACATTGACAAACTGAATTTAAGCTACTTTACTTTGAATTGATAAATAGTATCTTAAACAGATTATGGGTCTTAATTCATTTTGGAGGCGGTTTTGGTCAGCCTTGAGTGGCTCAAAGCATTTAATAGCAATTGATTTAGGTTCAGCAAATACCACAATCTACCTTGCAAATCACGGAATCGTGCTCACAGAGCCAACCGTGCTAGCTCAGGACGTCAAAAATGAAAAAGTGGTTGCAATTGGCGAAACAGCCAAACAAATGCTCGGTCGCACTCCAGATCACATTCAAATTATTCGACCAGTAAATCAAGGCGTAGTTTCTGATCCTACCTTACTTGAAATATATCTAAAACATTTAATTGACCAAGCTGTAGATAAAATTGGTTACGGTCAAAGTGCAGGATTTGTGGCTGTTGTAACAATACCGAGTGGTGCTACTCAAGTCGACAGTCGAGCCCTCCAACAATTATTATTTAAAATAGGAGCTTCGAAAGTTTTTCTATTGCCTCAAATTTATGCCGCAGCCATCGGTGCCAAAATTCCATTTAGAGATATTCGGGGGCAGATGATAGTTCAGCTTGGTGAAAGTAGCACTGAAATTGGGGTATTTTCACTCAGCAATACAGTCTATCTCGAGACTCTTCCTATTGGTGGCGCTAAATTTACTCAAAATATAACTCAAGCAATCCGTGATGAATTCAATCTTTTGATCGGTGCGACCACGGCTGAAGACGCAAAGATCCGAGTCTTAGCCAATTCCACCTCTTCAAGCAGTCTAACTCTTAGTCGTGAAAAGCAGAGTGTCATGATACGCGGCAGAGACCTAAATACAGGCTTACCAAGGACGATTCAAATCGATCAAAGTCTCATTCAAGAAGCAATAGCTAAAGATTTGGTTGAGATTGCTAGTACAATTAAAAAATGTGTGGAAGGTCTTCCTCCGGAAATTGCGGTCGATATTCACGATAACGGCATAAATTTAAGTGGTGGTGGTGCCTTGATTGCGGATTTAGATGATGTTGTCACTAGATTTTTGGAAACCAATGTGGTGGTGGTCAGCGATCCGATTACGGCTGTGATCAGAGGTTGTGGAGCTGTGGTAGAAAATATCCCACTTTACCAAGATATTTTACAAAATTACACACTTTAATTTTAATATACCAAGCTAAAAAAATGTTATGTTTGCTAAAATTTTTGGAATAGTTTGGAGGGTTGTCATTGTGATTGTAAGCTGTTATTTGGCGGTTTCTTTTTTGATCTATTTTCTAAAACCCAAAAAAATAGACTTCGTCACACCTGATAATTACGGCTCAAAACTTGGAAGATTGGTCTTAAGACCGACAATGGATCTGGCTTTTGATCAGCGTGTGAGTCAAGACTGGGACTGGCAAGATTTTAAGGTAGATTCTTACAGGCAAAAAGAATCAGAAAATAAGTTGCTAAAAGCCAATAACCCAAATGAAAAACTCAAAACCGATTTTATGAACAATGCCTGGTGGGACATCAGCAACCCATCCCAAAGCATGATTTTGCAGCCAGATGACTCAAATCTAAGCACTAAATGGATGTTGATCAGATGTGTTGAAAAAAGTAATGTGCTCTATTGTCAGAAAAATAATATTTTGATTAAAGATTTAGTAAAAACCTCAATTTTCAAATCTGAGCATATTTATCTTGGTATTGACACCCAAGGAAATTATATCAAACTTAAAAATATCCAAACCGTAAATTCTGATCAAAGAAAGGATATTTTGTATATATAAAGGTAATAGGAGAGAGTGTCGTGCTGAGCAAAGCGAAGCATCTAATTAGAGTCTGCTAGAGATCCTTCGCTGCACTCAGGACGACACAAATTTACTTAGTTAATAATTCTATTTACTTTGAACTACTTACTGTTTACTAAAGTATGCCACTAACCATCACCCCTCCTAAAACTCACCAAGAAGAACTGGATATTTTAGTGAAACTTGGCTTTCCGACAAACCCATTCAACTCACAAGTAAGCTCGATTGAGCAAGTCTGGCAAAAAGTCGAAGAACTTGATAAAATCAGAGCCGAATTACCGTATCCAATCGATGGGATGGTGGTAAAATTAAATGATAATGCCACGACTGAACGGCTGGGTTTTGTCGGTAAAACTCCTCGATCATGGAGTGCAGTGAAATTTGCTGCCGAAGAAGTCACCACTCGTCTCTTAAATATCTCATGGAGCGTCGGTCGCACAGGTAAAGTCACACCAGTAGCTGATCTAGAAGCTGTGCAACTAGCTGGAACCACAGTCCAACGCGCCTCTTTACACAACTACAAAGAAGTAATAGATCAAGATTTACATTCTTTAGACACCGTCGTAATCCGAAAAGCTGGTGATATTATTCCAGAAGTGATAAATATCTTGACAAATTTACGTCACAATGAGGCTCAAAAACTGATTCCCCCGACTAAATGCCCTACATGTGAGACAGAGCTAACTCTAACAGAAACTGGAATCGACTTGATGTGTCCAAATCAAACTGGCTGCAAAACTCAAATCGTAAAACGTCTAGCTTACTTCTGCCAACGAAATCTCGGAAATATCTCAGGACTCTCCGAAAAGCAGATCGAAAAATTTGTCGATGAGTACGGAATCCACGACGTGGCAGATTTATACAATCTACCGTGGGATAAAATCCGACAACTCGAAGGCTTTGGTGAGAAATCAGTCCAAAATCTCCAAGAATCCATCGAAAAATCTAAACAAATCGCCGACTTTAAATTTTTAGCTGGACTTGGTATCGACGGTATCGGACCAGAAGTAGCCAAACTAGTCTGCGAGAAATTGGGAGAAAATAATTAATCTCTGAACTCCACTTTGTGTCATTTCGAAGGCACTGAGAAATCTTATCCAAGTCTGCTTAGATTTCTCACTCCGTTCGAAATGACAAAATATAAATCTTTGCACTTATTCAGCTATGACCATCTTTACCAAAATAATAAACGGCGAAATCCCCTGCTACAAAATCTACGAAGACGAACTAGTCTTTGCCTTTCTAGACATCAATCCAATCAATCCAGGTCACACCCTCATCATCCCAAAAATCGAAGTCGATAAAATCTACGATTTAGATGAAAAATATTATCAAGCTATTTTTAAGGCTGCCCAAAAAATCTCCAAAGCCATCCAATCAGCTACAAACTGCCCTAGGGTTTGCACTTGGACTGAAGGCTTCGAAGTCCCCCACGCCCACTACCATGTTTGTCCATTTTATCACGAATCAGGCGAATTTTGGTCAAAGCGAGGCTCGCCGATTTCTCAAGAGGAGATGATCAGTATACAAGCTAGAATCATTGAAAAATTAATTTAAAATTTATGACTACAAAAACATTTAGGTTTATATTTAAAGAGCGTGCTCACAAAAAACAAGAATTGATAGGTAAAAATTGTTCAATTTACTTGTATAAAATAGGTGGACCAAAACTTTGGACAAAAGAGTTTATTGTTGATGCTGGATGTTGGAATGGTAAAACAATTGAGGTAAATCTTGAAAATGTTCACTGGATAGTATTTGAAGTTGCAAAGTTGATAACTTATTCCACTAAAGCAGACAATTTGCTATCTTTGTCCTCAGGTTCAAATGTCGAAATTGAGCTCTAATAAACTTCAATCAACCTTATGCTAATTATTTATCAAGTTAATGAAATTTCTTAAAATCTCTAAATTCTGTCTTGTAAGCCATTTTTTCAGATATTCTAAATAATAAAAAGCTACTGATTCTACAAATTGTTTTTGAACTTTGTTAAAACCAAGCTGTGAAATACTATTTTCAATTTTAGTTTTTAATTCATTTATTTTGTCAGACAAACTATCTAAATTTACATCTTTTTTAAAAGTAGAAAACTCACCTTCCTGCAAACTATTTAATTCAGCGGCATTATTAAACTCATCAGACGCACCATCCCAAACCAAATTTCTAGCATCGACATCTGACACTACATCATCACAGATTCGCGCTAAATAGGAAATATTATCTATCAGAGCTTTAAATTCTATATTTTCAACATATTTATAATTCCCTTCATCACCCATCAAACCCAAACAAATCGCCATTCCAACCAAAGTGCTAGGATAACCATTTTCTCTAAGATTATCTAAGCTTTCTATTTGTAAATCTTCACTTTGGTTTAAATTCGCATCAAATTCTACATCTGCAATCGTTAATTTAAACAGAGTGTCAATATAAGTTTTTTGTTCATCTTGAATTTTTTCACAATCTAACAATATTTCAAGTTGAGATTTAACTTCAGTAAGATAATCATCAAATTGTTTAGTTTTCCCATGATCTAATAAATCATCAAGACGGATCACAGCTAGTGATAATAGTTTGCATATTTTATACTCCTTAATTTTTTTAAACTTCAAAAAGGCTTCCCGTACTTTAATTACAGCTGCGATTTTTTTATCTTGTTTATTTAAACATTTTATTAGTGCTATATCTAAGTTAGATAATGGTGACTTGAGTATTAGAGAAATTGCACAACTAAATATCGGTAAAATGTCTAAAACCTTCTCAGTGACACACTCTGATAAAGTAAAGACCCGTTCTTGTTTTAAAAATTTCATTTGACTATGATTTAGTTTTTAGCATATTTAACTTAAAAATCTAATCACACTTTAGGAATAATTGCAAGGTTTATCTAGAGTTCTAATTATAAATCCAAACGCTCAACCCAATTACTGAAGCCACAAAAAGCCATGTGATCAAAGTCACAAAAGTGTAAGAAATTTTCATATCTAGTTTTCTAGCGTAATAAATGCTCAAAATGGTGAGTATCAGCATCGAAAAGGTCGGAATAGAAAACATAGCTGGAATTTTTGTCCCAAATGATAAATACGAGAAAACCACATAATTGAACCAAGACAAACCTTGTAAAATCAGCAATTTTGTGCGATTAGGATCGGGTTTGTGATTTAAAGTCCAGATATTACCAATAATTACCAAGACATTATTTACACCCCAAGCAATCCCAAAAAACCAGGCTGGAGGAGCAATCGAAATCTTTTTTAAGCTATTGTAATAAGCTGGATCAATAAAAACCCAAGAAAAGGTCAAAGCATTCATCAAAATCAACCAAGCCAAACCATGCCAGAAATTGTATTTTTTAGGAAGATATTTTTGTAGGGATTTTAGCATATATTCTATATAAATTTTTAATATTATATCCTACTTAGATTTTTAGTTTCCGTCCAATTAAATCCAACCAATTCTTTAACGAGTTTTCAAGATATTAATCATAATATAAGACAATTGAGCCAGAAGGTACTTTTTGTCCTGCCACAATGACGTTTTGATTGACTACCTGAGCTGAACTAAAAGTTTTGTAGTATGGTAGACCAAGGTGAATTTTAGCAATACCCCTGACTACTTGTAGTGCCTTGGGATTTATATCTTGATCTGGCTTAGGGATAACAAGAGCAGCAAATTGATTTTTAGAGCTTATTCCTAAAGCATTAAAAATTTCCGTTTTTTCTGCGTCTGAAACACCCACAACTTCTTTGATATTTGACTTTGGGTTTTGAGCTAAATCCCTATAGGTTTGTGGTTTTCGAAGATAAATTAATACACTATTTTTAGGATATAAAGTACCGTCAATTGTAAAATCTTTTGTCAATTTTAAAGATTTAATATCACCAATGCTATCAACTGGTAATCTGTTTTGAGCAATTTTTATAGCTTGTGCAATCAATTTATCAGGTATGTCTAAAGCTGCCCCATTTTCAATTTTTGGTTTAATTATGTCAAGGACTACAAATTTCAGACACTATTTATGCTCAAATAAGATATATTTTCAAGATTGTTTTTAATGGCAAATTGATTGGGTGAGAGATAGTTCAAACTGGAATGAGGTCTCTCGTTGTTGTA
>Ga0316610_1000413_pt1 | contig 10524 bp, 9 predicted proteins | sample MIS2017111B_MG_FD_207677 | JGI IMG/M metagenome (GOLD analysis project Ga0316610, IMG submission 207677) | Microbial mat bacterial communities from Middle Island sinkhole, Lake Huron, Michigan, United States - MIS.2017.111B | ecosystem: Environmental > Aquatic > Freshwater > Lake > Sediment... | reverse complement strand
TTACGAGCTTTGGTGTTGGATTTAGGCATTGCAAGTAGTAAGCATAAAAATTTATAAAAGGGTTGTAATTAAAACCTATTTAAACTCTGTCTTAATTACTTGTCTAGAATAATGGGGATATTACATATGGAAATGAAGTTGTTGATTCTAATTTATACTTCTAATCTAAAAATTTAATTCAAATATAAATATGTCAGAAAAGATAGTAAACAACGAGAAATTTGATTTTAATGAGGTCTTAGATAATTCAAAAGAATTTGCTAAGTCACTTTTTGTGATTAATAAGTACACTAAAAAATTAACTGAAAAAGTATTAAATAAAAAAAATACAAAAATATATCAAGAAGAACATAAAAAATATTTACTTAGTTTAACAGGCCTAGAAAAAGGAGCGATTCAAGCAGAAGAGTTTATGATAGTTTCATCACAGTTTTTAGATAGAGATGATAACATAAAAAATTTACAAAAAATAACTGATAGCTTGTATTTTATTAAATCTGAAATTTTAAAAGGTTTGGATAGCTTTGGTCTTCAGCCTATTGGATACAATATAGTTAATGGTAATCGCATTGATTTGTATAGAGTTGAAGATTTTACATTCCACACACCTCAAATTAGTAAGTCTAATAAAAATTTAGGTATGATGAATAATAATTATAGAGATATCGATTCAATTGAAAAAATAAAAAAGGAAATAAAATTAAATAAAGATAACTTGCTTACAAGTATTGAGGCTGTATTTTCAAATTCGAAAAATAATTTCGGACTGCAAAACTATCAAAAGGAAATTTTGGTTGATTTAATCAATGAAAGTCTGTGAATATTTATTTCTTTGCAAGCACAGATTTGGGTGTATTAAAGTAGTAGTCCATTTGACCATTTTCTGTTTTCCACGTAATTGTTATGTATCAATATCACATACAATATCAACGTCTTATTTTTCATGTCTGTTTCTTTAACTGTAAGTGAAATTGAATACCAGCATCACGCCAAAAGTTATCTTTCGGGGGTTACGTTTAGTGTGCCTGCGGGAAAATTATATGGACTTGTTGGTCAAAATGGAAGTGGTAAATCTACATTACTGAACATTATTGCGGGGGCTCTTCAGGCAGATGGTGGTGAAATTATTATTCCGAATAACACTCGAGTTGGTTATTTGGCTCAAAACCCTGAAATAAACCCTTCTTTTACAATCGAACAAGCTTTGTTAGCTGCTTTTTTAACACCGCCCGATCGGGTTACTCAGTGGCATATTTGGGAGGAAATGCAACAACTTGCGGTCGATTACGAGCTGCCTTCTTTATCTACTTTGGTATCTGAATTAAGTGGAGGACAGCAACGCAGGGTAGATTTAGTGGCAACGCTTATTACCAAGCCAGAAATTGTATTGCTTGATGAGCCTACAAATCATTTAGATATTCAAACTATTGGGAAACTTGAAAAAATCTTGAAAGAATCGGATGCAACGGGAATTGTAATTAGTCACGATCGTGCGTTTTTAGATAATGTGTGTGATGGAATTGTTGAGTTATGGAACGGGAGGGTGTATGTGCACATCGGAAATTATTCTCAGTATTTGGAAAATAGAAATAAGCGGCTGGAAAATGAAAGCGTTGATGACGAACGTCGCCGCCAGTTTTTAAAGCGTGAAATTGAATGGGTTCGGGCAGGGGTACAGGCACGAGGAACAAAAGACAAAGGTCGGTTAGATCGGTTTTATGAGGTAAAAGAGCAAGTCAGTTCTGCTCAGCTAGAAGTTGCACAAGTTCTCATTCCTGAAGCGTTGCATATTGGAAATAATATTTTAGCGTTCAATGAACTGGAATTAACCGATCCACAAAAAAATATCCTTTTGCGTAATTTTTCTCTGCGACTTGAAAAAGGCATGAAAATTGGAGTTATTGGGCGAAACGGAAGCGGAAAAACCAGTTTACTCAAAGCAATTCTTCAGGCAGCTTTTATCGATCGACCAGAGTCTATTTTCACCCTTTCTCATTTTATTTCACAAACAGAATCAAAAGTAGCAGTTAAAGGATCTGTTCGTATTGGGTTAAATACTCGATTTAATTTAATTGATCAAAAACGTGAGCAGCTTGATGGTGATTCTACTGTTTTTCGTTTTATTGCCAACGAGCAGGAAAAAATGCCGTTTGGTGAAGGTGAAGTTTCAAGTCGAAGGTATCTTCAATCATTTTTGTTTGATAATGAAAAAATTCAATCTCATATTCGTGATTTAAGTGGTGGCGAAAAAGCTCGGGTGTTGCTAGCCAAAGAATTTTGCAGAGGTGGAAATGTGTTACTTCTTGACGAGCCAACAAACGATCTTGACCTGGATACCATTCGTTCTTTAGAAACTGCTATTGAACATTTTGCAGGCTGTGCGTTTATTATTAGTCACGATAGAACGTTTTTGAATAACACCTGTAATTATATTCTTTCGTTTGATGGAGAGGGGAAACATACCTTGAGTACGGGAAATTATGATAGGTGGTTTGAAGAATTTGGTCGTAAAAATTCATTATCCACTACTAATATCCAAATCGACACACAAAAATATAAGCCTGAAAAACCGAATTATCATCAGCTCAAAGATGCAAAAAAACAACTTCGCAAACTTGAGGCTGATATTGAGAAATATACCCTTGAACTTGAAAAACTTGAAAAAATAACTTCCGATCCACATTTTTACGAAACAGCAGGGGCTGAGAAAGCAGCCCAAACCTATCAAAAAATCTCCAATATCCAACAAACACTCTCTGAATTTGAAACCCAGTGGCTGGAGCTGAGCGAGCTGGTGTAAGGGATGAGGAAATGCAAAATTCAAAAAGAAGAATTGGAAGGTCTGAAATCCAGTACGTATCTTTTACGAGATCCTGAAACAAGCTCAGGATGACAGGAGGGAAAATTGACAATGTTACTGAAAAATCATACAATTATGGTGTACATTTTCTCATCCTCTCACATTTTTTTATATGAATAGCGTATTAGATAGAATTCAGGCAAATCGCAAGACAGTATTTATTGCAGTTGCAGTTTTTTTGTTAATTATTTTTGGTCTTATTTTATTGCTACCAAGGGGTACAAGTACCACCAGTACAACGCCGCTTGCAGGTGATTCTATTCAAACAGAACTTATTTGGTGGCGACCGTTTCATACTCAGCAAACCTATCAAGATGTTATTCAAAGTTTCAACAAAACATATCCAAATGTAAAAATTACCGTGGTAAATAAACCATACGGAGCTGATTATTACAAGGAACTTATTGCAGCAATTGCAAAAGGGGCAGGTCCTGATATTTTTATGATCGATAATAACGATTTACCAGCATACAAAGATTTTCTACGCCCAATATCATTATTCCAGGGAAGTACTCTTTCCAACTACCGAGACTCGTTTGCCGATTTGGTTGTAAAAGATACCATGGATAGAGACACGGTATATGGCGTTGCAACCGAGCTTGAAAACCTTCAAATGTATTATAATAAAGATTTACTTGCACAGGCTGGTATTGCTTTGCCTGCTACAACGTGGCAAGAAGTTGCCGATCAAGCACCGAAACTTACAAAAATTGATGCAAATTTAGAACTTACTCAAAGTGCTATTTCACTGGGTCATGGTGGAACTCGTGTAAATCCTGATATTGGAAATATTGAGCAATTTAACGATATTATTCCCATGTTTTTAATGCAAAATGGTGATTCAATTTACGATACTCAATCAAACCGTTCTGTACTAGGAGACAAGGCAGACATATCGTTTAAAGCTCTTAATACCTATCTTCAATTTGCAAATCCTTCAGAAAAAGCTTATACATGGTCGGGAAATTTACGAAGTAATATTGAATTATTTTCAGAAGGAAAGCTTGCTTACATGGTTAACTATAGTTACAGTGCAGCTCAAATAAAAGAGAAAAATGCTCGATTAAATTTTGCCGTAGCACCTATTCCTCAATTGAAGCTTGATAACAAAAAAACATTTGGTACATTCTTTATGAATGGTATAAATCGTAATTTAGCAACTCAGGCTGAAAAAGACGGCTTAACTTCCAATGCAGCTCGAAAATTAAAGGTAACAGAAAACTTCTTATATTTCCTTTCTTTGCCTGAAAATCAACAACTTGTTGCCGATAAAACCTTAACACCATCTGCAAATCGTACTGTGCTTGCAAAACAGCAACAGTTATCAACCGATGTGCGATTTTTTGCCACAGGAGCGTTATATGCCGATAGCTACTATCAATCTTGTGTAGATAAAACAAAAAAATTATGGGCAGATTTGTATTTCAATGTTCACTATCAAACAGGGGCGTATCAAAGTGGTTCAAGTAGTCGAGATGTAACCGATCCGCGACAAATTGCATTAAAAAATGCGTTTAATGTAACTCGGCAAAACTATCAAACAATTGTACAGCAAGGAGTTTGCTTGAGGTAGTTTTTATTAAGATATTTTAATTTGACAAATAATATTATCTTCTTTAATTTGGTAAAGAAAGGTATTTTCTTTCATTTGTGAGGAAAAAAACCTTATTCTTATGGTATAAAAATGCTCAATGTATGTCCCAAAATAAAATTGCACTTTTTCAAGATACTAAAATTCGCAAAACGTGGTTTAATAATCAGTGGTATTTTTCGGTAGTTGATGTGGTAGGAGCTTTGGTAGGCGATGGAGATTATCTTACAGCAAGAAAATATTGGAATAAACTTTCACAAAGACTTCGTGAAGAAGGAAGTGAAGTGGTGACAAATTGTCACCGTTTGAAATTACTAGCCCCAGATGGTAAAATGAGAGAAACTGATTGTGCTAATGCTGAATCTTTGTTTAGAATCATCCAGTCTATTCCTTCGTCTAAAGCTGAGCCTTTTAAAAGATGGTTAGCCAAAGTTGGCTACGAAAGAATGCAAGAGATTGAAAATCCAGAACTTGCTCAGGAAAGAATGAAACAAATTTACGAAGCCAAAGGTTACCCAAAAGATTGGATAGATAAGAGACTTCGAGGAATGGCGATTCGTCAAAATTTAACTGATGAATGGAAAGAAAGAGGAATTGTAGAACAAAGTGATTATGCTATTTTAACAGCTGAAATTAGCAAAGCAACTTTTGGAATGACTCCAAATGAATATAAAAAATTCAAAAATATTTCAGACAAATCAAAGGCTCATTTGCGAGACAACATGACCGATTTAGAATTAATTTTTACCATGCTTGGCGAAAAAGTAACTACCGAAATTTCTAGTCAAGAAAAGCCAAGTAAAATGGTAGAACACAAAAAAGTAGCTAAAAGAGGTGGAAAAGTTGCGGGAAATGCCAGAAAAGCAACCGAAAAAGAACTTGGAAGATCGGTAATTTCAAATCAAAATTATTTAGAACTTGGTAAAAATGAAAAACAAACTGATCAGCTCAATTAGAATTTTTTAATCAATCTTAATAAGATTTTTTTATCTCATCGGTGGTTGCGCTATTCCATTTGATTGAGGGTTTTGAATTCGTTGACGAGGTGCTGGGTTTATTGTTGTTATCAACATATCACCTTCTTTTGTTTTAGTAAATTCAATGCGAACGGCCCCTTTTGTTTGATCATTTTGAGGTTTTTTTGGTGAAATAAGTTCTATTTTCTCCTTTCCATTTTCAGCAATGAGTAGCCAAGAACCATTCAATCTAGCATCATTTTTTATTTCAGTTACAGAGGTAATTTTTCCTACAAAAACACCCTGTTCTCGTAAAAACGTTTGAATTTGCTCTCGACGATTTTGTCGATATGGAAGATCTGGTGCTAAATCAAGATTGTATCCAAAAGCTAGAATGAGTCCTGGTATAAGAATAGCTGCTGCAATAGCAGTAAACAATAAAACCTTATTTCGTACAAGCGGCCAGTCGGTTTGCCTGTAAATAAGAAATATCATACTTCCACAAATTATGGCAAACAAAACCAATTCAAACAGTAAATTTGTAAATAACCTTGGAACGAAAAACGCAGGCTGGTTGTAAGCCTCTGAAAATTCAAACATATCATTTAAAAAAGATGCTAAACTAAGAATACTTAAGGCTATTAAAACTACAAAAAGTATTACTCTTCCAGCATCCAATATCTGATATTGCCATTTCGGACGCGGCGTTTGTAATTTAATTTTTTCTTGAATTTTGCTATTCAAATCAATGTTAAGTGAAGTCATATCTTGGTAGTGTTGAATGAAATAATGGTAAATTGATATTTTTTTTATTATGGTTTTATAAGTTGCCTTGCCTTATTTCTTGCTCTATTCAAACGAACAGCAACGGCATTTGTGCTTATTTTTAATATTTCAGATATTTCCTCCAAACTGAGTTCTTCTAAATAAAAAAGGGTAAGTATATTTTTGTAATCCTCAGAAAGTTTTGCAAGAATTTTTTCTAAATCTATTTTATTCGGTTTATCAAAATCAAAATCTTGGGCAATATCTAAATGAGCAGTGTCGGCGGTGTAGTATTGGCTATTTTTACGAATTAAATTGACCGCTTCATTATGAGCAATACGGTACAACCAGCTACTAAACTTCAAACTTGAATTGTAACTAGCAAGTGAAATATATGCTTTTAAAAAGGCATTTGCAGCCGCATCTTCAGCATCTTGTTGATTATAGTTCAGTAAACGGAGCGTATAAGAAAATATTTTTTGCTGATACCGTTCAACTAATATCGAAAAAAGCTCTGTTTGCGAAGAAAGTATTTGACCAATTACCTGCTGATCTGATAAATGCACTGAAGAATCATTAGAATCAATCATGTAGTTTTATTACGTTTCAACCATAGAAAATATTACAAAACAGTGCAAGTGCTTGACAAAACATTGAAAAGCCTTTAGTTTTGAACTATATTTATTTTTTCTATTTTATCATTATTTATATGGCAAAAGACACTGGAGTAACCTATTACAAAAATGCACAAGTACGTTCATTAAGCGATGGAAGTGTGTACACGCTCGGAATGACAATTGAGAACCTTGATGTTGAAGTTTGTGGGAATACTCACCCTTTCTACACTGGTTTAAATACAACCATCGACACTGCTGGGCGAATTGATAAATTCAAGGCTCGTGCTGGAAAAGCTGTTCAAGCTGCTCCTGTTCAAACAAAAGTACGATCTTCTTCACGAAAAACTCGTCTTACTATTAACGATTTAGCTTCAGAAGAAACTCCAAAAGCCGCTGTTGAAATTACTGTGTAGTTTAATCTTGTATTCAATATTCTTATCCTCCTTTCGGGGGAATTTTTTATACTCTTTTTATTTGACAGAAGAACAGAAAATACAGAATATACCGTGTATGACTTCTCAACCTCAAGATCAACAATCAACTCAAACAGCTCAGAAAAATGGCATAGCACCTCTTTTTACTATAGTTGCAGTATTGTTGGTGTTATCATTCGCGGTAAATATTATTCTTTTTGCCTCTCTTTTACAACAATTTTCGCTCCCTTCACTTTCTTCATTTTCCGAAGTAACTACTAAACAAGAGGTGTTGCAAACTATAAAAGACAATGCCATTGTTGACCTTCCTTCTTCAGACAAAATATACGAGTATGAAACAAAAGGGTTGGTAAATTCACTAGAAGATCCGTATTCTGAATTTTTATCGGCATCTGATGCCAAAAACTTCCAAGATTCTTTAAATGAACGATACGAGGGAATTGGCGTTCGCTTCGAGTTCGATCGTGGTCAGGTTGTGGTAACAGGGGTTATAAAAGATGGGCCAGCCTATAAATCGGGCGTAACAGTTGGTGATGTTATTTACAAAGTTGAAGATACACTTGTTTCTGATTTACCAGATAGTGAAATTGGTAACCGTGTTCGAGGAGATAAAGGAACTTCAGTAAAGCTTGTTTTTTTGCGAGATGGAAAAGAAATTCCACTTACTATTCAGCGTGATGCTATTGAAACACCGCTTGTTGAGCTTGAATTGAAGGGAAATGTGGCAGTTATTCGTATTAGTAGTTTTGGTGAAAATTTGGATGTAAAAATGGCAGACATTGCAAAACAAATTCAAGCAAAGGGTAGCGTATCTCGTATTGTTATTGATTTACGAGGAAACACAGGAGGAATTTTAAGTGAAACTATTGATATTGCTTCTTATTTTGTGCCTGAAAAAACATTATTACTATACGAAAAAACTCGATCGGGTAGGGAAGATGTGTATTCTATTGCAAAAGCTCCATCTCTTCAGCAGTACCCTCTTTCTATTCTGGTTGATGGTTCAAGTGCTTCAGCAAGTGAAATTTTAGCAGGGGCATTGCGTGTTAAGCGAAATGCAGAATTAGTTGGTCAACCTACATTTGGAAAAGGGGTGGTTCAGCAAATTTTCAGCCTTAAAAGTGGAGATCAGTTGAAGCTTACTATTGCCAAGTGGTTTTTACCTGATGATTCAGAAATTGATAAAAAAGGTCTGCAGCCCGATACATTACTGCGACCAAGTGAGGATGCTCTTACCTGGGTACTTGAAAATAGAAAATAGAAAATAATATGCCTCAACCTCATTTTGCTGATGATATTGTTTCACGAATTTCGCAAACAAGCCCTGTTCTATTGGGTCTCGATCCAAATTTTTCGCTCATGCCAGCTCAGTTTCAGCCACAATCGGCAACTCCTGCTGAAATTCAAGCTGCGTTAACGCATTTTTGTATTACGGTTATTGATGCAACAAAGCATTTAGTTCCTGCTATTAAGCCGCAAATAGCCTATTTTGAACAATGTGGACTTGCTGGAATGCATGCACTTGCTGATGTTCTTGAATATGCAAAAAAGTGTAACCTTCTTATTGTTATGGATGCAAAACGAGGAGATATTGGAAGTACTTCTCAAGCCTATTCTACTGCATATTTAGCCGATAATATCAGTGTATTACCACATCTTGATGCTCTTAAAAATCCATTTTCATCGGATGCTGTTACGGTCAATCCCTTTTTAGGTGATGACGCACTACAGCCCTTTATTTCTGATGCCAAAAATGTTGGAAAGGGTCTTTTTGTGTTGGTTAAAACATCGAATCCAGGTTCGGCATTTTTACAAGATAAGCTTGTTCAACCATCAAATTCAGCTCAGAATAATCAAGCTAATCATTTAGAAACAATATCGAACAACATCGCAGACTGGGTTGAGGCTGAAAATACTGACTGTATCGGGCAATCTGGTTTTGGTCTTATTGGGGCAGTTGTTGGTGCAACCTGGCCACAACAGGCGCTGCAACTTCGCAAACGTATGCCGCACACATTATTTTTAGTTCCAGGAATTGGTGCCCAAGGTGGTTCATTTGAAACGGTAAAAGCGTGTTTGAACCATCAAAAACAAGGTGTTCTTTTGCCTATTTCTCGAGGAATTTTATATCCAACTATTGAACAAGGAGCTAACTATTCAGATGCAGTGCGAAAAGCCACAGAAGGGTTTGTGAAGGAGGCTAGGGAGATATTATAGTGTTACTTTATATTTAAACTAGGACTGGATACACACACAATGTCATACTGAATGTATTTCAGACCTCTCGAGGAATGATCGACTACATTCCATAATCGGTTTTGCTCATAATTTTCGTAAAACACCCCGTCTGCTAACGCAGCCACCCCTCACGAGGGGAATTTTAGGCATGCATAATTTACTCTCTCATTTTCAAGAAAATAATCGGTCACAGTCTATTTTTAGATCCTGAAATACATTCAGGATGACAGTGAGTGGTATCGGGCTGACAGCAGAGAATATTAGAATAGCGATTCAGCAAATTATTCACCCATTTTTGCAAGTGAGTACATAATGTTTACGCACTTTTCAGGGAATTTACCTACTGCAGATTCAGCTGAAAGCATTACAAAATCGGCTTTGTTGATGTGAATAGCACGGTATAAATCGCTTATTTCAGCTCGAGTTGGAACTGGTGATTCAATCATACTTTCCATCATTTGAGTGGCAATAATTACCAATTTACCCTGTTTTCTTGCAGAATTTACAATTGCATCTTGTAAGAATGGAACCATTAAATGAGCAGGTTTTGTTTCAAGAGCTAAATCACCACGAGCAACCATAAGCATATCACTTTCTTGGGTAATTTTTTCCAATGATTCTGGTTCAACCGCTTCGTGCATTTCAATTTTTGTACAAATTTTTGGCTGATAATTCGCTGGCATGTTATTTTTTTGTTTCACTTCCTCAATAAATGCTTTCAGTGTGTGTAAATCTTCAACTGTTTTTACAAAACTTGGGGCAATCCAAGCTGGCTGAAGTGCTGGTAAACAAGCAGCAATAAGTTCAAGATCACGATCAACTAAAAAATGAATATCTAGCTTTGTTCCTGGTAAATTTACGCCTTTATTACTTTTTACCACACCACCAAATTCAACGTGGGCAACAACTCGATCTCCTTGAATACTTCGTACTTTCCATTCCATGTATCCATCGTTTACGAGCACATCAGTTCCCACTGAAACAAATTCGTTCATAGCAAACTGACAAGGGAATACTCGCATTTGAGCACCACCAACTTGGGCTTCGTATGGGTAGGTTTGAC
>Ga0316610_1000412_pt1 | contig 10548 bp, 6 predicted proteins | sample MIS2017111B_MG_FD_207677 | JGI IMG/M metagenome (GOLD analysis project Ga0316610, IMG submission 207677) | Microbial mat bacterial communities from Middle Island sinkhole, Lake Huron, Michigan, United States - MIS.2017.111B | ecosystem: Environmental > Aquatic > Freshwater > Lake > Sediment... | reverse complement strand
CAATGCCGCACTTTCAATTTTCAACGTCTAAATCTGCTAAAATCAGAACTTGGAGTTTCATGCCAAAGGATACAGGACGTAGCACCGCGCTTAACTTCACGCCCCCCTAACGCAATATATCGCCTGATTCCAATAATCTTTCGTTGCGGACTCATCTGAACAACAGTTTAATGAAAAACATATTCGCTCATTCTGAATCCACACTACATCCAGATCGCATTTTACAGGGTGTCACCCAAGTCACGCAGCACCTACTCACCACCCTCAATTACACGGAAGCCATTCGTTACGCGCTCGCGACGGTGGCGGAATTGACCGAGGCGGGTCGAGTTTATATCTATGAAAATCATCCGCATCCGGAGACTGGCGAAGAAGCAATGAGTCAACGCTTTGAATGGCATACGCGGGGTGCAAAATTGTGGGTCAACCAATCCAAGTTGCAAAATTTATCCTACGGCGTATTTTTACCGCGTTGGTATCCACGGCTTTTTAGCGGCAATCCAATCGGCGGTTTGGTTAAAAACTTCCCAAAAGAAGAAGGGCAAGTCTTTGAACGCAAAAAGATTATTTCAGTCTTACTGGTGCCAATTCTGTTTAATGAACAATTTTGGGGCTTCATCGGCATTGACGACTGTTTTCATGAACGGGAATGGTCAAATCCCGAACAATTCTTACTCAAGGCAGTAGGCGACAGCATTCGTGGGGCAATGGCGCGCCAACAAGCAGAATTAGCCCTGCGGCGTAGCGAAGAAAAATTCCGCACCATCATCGAACACAACAGCGATGGCATGTTGATTTTAGACAACAAAGGCGTGATTCGTTTTGCTAATCCCGCGGCGGAATGGTTGTATCAATCGGGCGAAGGCGATGGTTTGATCGGGAAACGCTTCACTGCCCACGATTTTGTACCCACATTCAGCGGCTCTAAAACCGAAATTTGCATTCTCGACCGCGCCAACATGCACCGGACGGTGGAATTACAATTAGCGGAAAGTGAATGGGAAGGGCGACCCGCGTTAATTTTGTCATTACGTGACATTACCGAGCGTAAACGGATTGAACAGGCATGGCAGGACGAAGTGCGCCGGACTCAATTGATTTTACAGAATTCTATGGACGGGTTTTGTGTACTTAACCTATCTGGTTACATTTTAGAAGTGAATCCCGCGTTCTGTGTCGTTTTAGGCTACAAACCCAAAGAGTTAGCCCATAATCATATCAAAATGTTATGTGATCGAGACACTCGCCGCTTTTTGCTGAAAAAACGTCATCTGGTACGACAACAGGGCTGGGGCATGTTTGAAGCAGAATTACTCAGTCGTAATGGCGCGAAAGTGTTGATGGAAGTGAGCGCGAACTTTGTCCACGATTCCACCAATAGCATGTTTTATTGCTTCGTCCGCGACATCACACGGCGCAAGGAAGTTGAATTAAAAATGTTGGAAGCCAAAGAACAAGCCGAAGCTGCCAGTCGCGCTAAAAGTGAATTTCTCGCGGCAATGAGTCATGAAATTCGCACACCGATGAACGCTGTAATTGGCATGACCGATTTATTGTTGCAAACTCCGTTGGATAAGCAACAGCGAGTTTATGTGGAAACAGTGCGCAGTGCTGGGGATAATTTATTAGCAATTATTAACGATATCTTAGATTTTTCAAAAATTGAAGCAGGAAAACTCAATTTAGAACGAGTAGCATTTGATTTAACAGCGATAATTGAAGAAGTCGTAAATTTATTTGCCGTGTCCGCACATCAGAAAAATCTAGAACTTCATTGTTTGGTGCCCAGCTTGCCCAAGTTGGTTTATGGCGATCCGGTGCGATTAAGACAAATTCTCAATAATTTATTAAATAATGCGATCAAATTTACCGCCTCGGGCACGGTCAGCCTGACGGTGAAAATTCTACAGAAAAATGAGCAGGAGATACAGTTAAAATTTGCGATTCGTGACAGTGGCATCGGCATGACTCCCCAGACATTACAGCAATTATTTCAGCCATTTTCACAAGCAGACAGTTCCACCACGCGTAAATATGGCGGCACCGGATTGGGATTGGCAATTGTTAAAAATTTGATAGAAATCATGGGCGGCACCATTCAAGTGGACAGTGGGTTGCAACAGGGCAGCACGTTTTGGTTGACCTTGCCGCTACAACTCGCTGAAAATCAAGTTGAAGTATCGCAAGAATGGGATGGTTTACGAGGTTTAATTATTACGCCTCAGGCTGAAATGCAAGATTTTTTATTGCAACAGACTAAAATTTGGAATTTGCAGACCGAATCGGTTGCCGACCTGACGCAGGCATTGGTCAGTTGGCGCGGGCGCAGTCGTCCTTACGATTTTGTGTTGCTCGACATGCCGTTAGCCCATGCGTTGTTACCGGGTCGTTTGGTGTGGGTGAACACGTTACGGGCGGAATTTCCTAATATTCCCATTTTAATCTTGAAAATGACGACTGAAAAAGAGTCCCACGCTACTGAAGTTGCCATCACTAAACCGTTGACTCGTCAGAAATTTTTTGCAGCATTGGATAAATTATTTGGCACGACGGATAAAGACAGCCCTACGGTCAGCGAACCACGGGTACAATTTGAAAAATTAGTCAATCGCCGGATTTTGGTGGTAGAAGATAATTCAATTAATCAGTTGGTGGTTGGGGACATGCTCAGTCGCTTGGGGTGTCAGTATGAAATTATTGACAATGGTCGCATGGCAGTCACTCGGTTATTTTCCTCACGGTCGAGCCAACTCCCTACTTTTGAATTGATTTTGATGGATTGTCACATGCCGGAAATGGATGGTTTTGAAGCCAGCCGCGAAATTCGTCGTCATGAAACTGCCATAGCAAAAGAGCGGGTGCCCATCATTGCCCTAACTGCAAATGCGATGCAAGGGGATCGAGATTTATGTTTGCAAGCGGGCATGGACGATTATTTAAGCAAACCGGTCAAAACTCAAGAATTACGGGAAATGTTGTTGCGTTGGTTGCCCAGCAAATTATCGCGTCCTGTATCAATGGTTATGTCAGAGCCCGAAATATCGCCCATTTGTCCCAACCCCGCTGAAAATTTAGAAGATAACCATCTCACAACTTCACCAGACATTCCAGACATTAATGATAAAATGGACTCCCAACAGGAGTTGCACCTCAAGTTATCCAAATTGACAGTGCTTGATGAACAACATCTGGAAGGATTGCGCAAGGAAACTCGAGAAGAATTGTTTCAACGACTGGTGAAAATTTTTCTCAATGAATTACCCAACTACGTGAGCAAAATCTATCACGCGCTGGAAATGCAAGATGGTGAAGCCTTGTATCAAGCTGCACATAAAATGAAGGGAAGTACGTCAAGTTTGGGAGCGCGTCGGATACATGCACTTTGCTTACAATTGGAAAATATGGGACGTGCCGGAGAGTTAGCAGCAGCACGAAGTTTAGTCTCTACTCATTTAACGAAGGAGAGCGAACAACTTAGGCTTGCCTTGGAGAAAATTAAAAATGTTTGAAGAGAAGAAAATTCCTTTGGTATTGGTGGTGGATGATGACATCTTCATGCGTGGGATGCTACAAAGTTTATTGGAAGAACAGGGCTATCACGTCGCAGAGGCTCAAGATGGCGTAGAAGCATTGAATTACTTTCGGCAACATCGTCCCGATTTGGTCTTAATGGACGCAGCGATGCCGGTAATGGATGGTTTTACCGCGTGCGCTGAATTGACCCGGTTGCAAAAAGAATTAGGGCTAGACACCCCGGTGATCATGGTGACATCGCTGGACGATGAGCAATCGGTGGATAAAGCCTTTGAATCCGGCGCGGTGGAATATATCACGAAACCAGTGCATTGGTCGGTATTACGGCATCGTGTGCAAGTGATTTTACAAGCGCGTTGGGCAGAGGAAGCCTTGCGACAAAGTGAAGCGCGGTTTCGCGGGATTTTTGAACAAGCGGCGATGGGAATTGCCCTGATTAACTTAGACGGACGGACAGTTCACGCCAATGCCGCGCTGCAAAAAATGTTAGGGCAAACTGAAATGGCATTGTTAAACAAAACTTTTCCCAAATTATTCTATCCCCAAGATACCCTTGTCGAAAAAGAATTTAAACAACATCTGTTGAATGGGATGCGCAGTTTTTATCAGATGGAAAAATACTTTTTTCGCCCCGGCAGTGCCATGTTGTGGGGACGCATTACCACTTCTTTAGTCATTGACAATAAACAGCAACCTCAATATCTCATTGAAATGGTTGAAGATATTACCGAAAGAAAACGGGCAGAAGCGCGGCAACGGTTGGCGGCAAAAGTTTTTGAAACCACTTCGGACGCGGTGATGATCACCAATGCGGAAGGCAATATTGTTGATGTCAATCAAGCCTTTCTATTGTCAACCTGCTACAGTTATGAAGAAGTTTTGGATAAAAATCCGCGATTCTTACAATCTGGGCATCACGACCGCTTGTTTTTCGAGCAGATGTGGACGCAGGCGCGGGAAACTGGACGGTGGCGTGGGGAAATTTGGAATCGGCGCAAAGACGGGGAAGTTTATTCAACATGGATGTCATTAAGTGCGGTGCGCGGTGAACATAACGAGATTACGCATTACGTTTCCGTCTATTCAGACATCAGTTCTTTGGGTGAAGATGATGAGCGAATGCGCTTGTTGACTCATTATGACTCGTTGACTGAGTTACCGAATCGACTGTTATTTAATGAAAATATCACCCGCGCCTGTCGGCAAGAAGAACAACTGGCATTGTTGTATCTCGATTTAGACGATTTCAAACAAGTCAATGAACATTTTGGGTTTGACGTGGGCGATGAATTGCTTAAAATGATTGCAAAACGGTTGCAACAGTGCGTGCGTGAAGGCGATACTGTGGCGCGTTTGGATGATGATGAATTTGGAATTATTCTCACCCCGTTGTATCAAGATTACGATGCCCGCTTGATTGCAGAAAGTATTTTTGCAGTGTTTGCGGAGCCATTTCTGGTACGTGAACAATCGGTTGAAATTGATTGTAATATTGGGATTTGTATTCATAGTCATCATGGGGTACCGTCTCATGAGCAAAATAATAACATGGTCGAGATATTGATCCAACGAGCAGATATGGCAATGTATTTGGCAAAGGAAGCCGGCAAAAATACTTACCATATTTATTCTGGACTGGAACAAGGCGTGGAATAAAGAACTCCTCTCGCCTATACGGATGAAACAGATTAACGTATTTGACAGAAATAATTTATGATTCAATGGCATCGGGTGTTTGGATTGACGCTAGTCGATGTACTTGCGAACTCAAATTATCAAGTGGAATTGGAAAAAGAACTTTCGCTCAAGAAACAATATTTAGACGTGGCAATAATTCGCAGAACATCGGGTATTCTCTTGACTACAATACCGGTTGGTTTAGAACAATTGGCGGCGCACAATTTATTAACTTACAAATCGTTACGAGAGCCGCTAGACCAATGGGCAATTGAGGAATTGATTGGGCATTATACCAATTACCGAAAATTAGTCAGTCCGTCGTTACATGAATTATTGCCAACGGATGATTTCCAACTGTACGCAGTTAGCACCCGCTATCCCAATAGTTTATTGAATGGAGATGTGAGCTTCCAAGAAATTGAACAGGGGGTGTTTGAGTTAGTTTGGGGCAAGCGTTTGATTAAATTGATAGTGACCAGTCGAGTTGCCTTGGAAAAGCGCAATGCCTTTTGGTTATTGTTCAGTGGTAAATCACAAGAATTTGCTTATGGTGATGAACATTATCAGTGGCAATATCCCAAAGAAAGAGCAATATTGAATCAACTGTATGAATTGTATCAAAAAGAGGGGGTTGTGATGCCTTATACAATAGAAGACTTCAACCGTGATTTCACTCAAGAACATTTGTATTTATTGCCACCAGAGGAACGGCTGAAAGGATTATCCCCAGAAGCTGTTTTTAAACAATTTTCACCTGAAGATAGGTTGAAAGGATTACCACCAGAAGAGAGATTAAAGGGACTGCCCCCGGAAGTCATTGAAGCATATTTATCGCAGCTAAGAAAGAACAATTGATTGAATTTAAATTTGTTATCATCAATCATTGTGATTCATTGGACACTACCCAATAATAACTATATAAACTTATGTCCACTCAAGACACCAAAAGAGTGATTCGGATTGCCACAATAGGCGTTGAAGATCGCACCCGACGTACCCTAGATGTGGTGTTCAAGGGACCGGGCGAAGGGGCTTACGCACTGGTGGAGGAGGGTTTGGCGGAATCGATTATTTTCGATTTTGACTGTTTTAACGCGGCAGTTTTATGGGAAGATTATCGCAAGCGTCATCCTAAACTGCCCACATTGGTAATGTCTGTTAATCATAAAGAAGTGCCAGATACGGTGTTTTTGCGCAAACCAATCCAAATCAGTTCGCTGTTTGAAGCCTTAGAAAAAATTAAGGTACGCATGGACAGGTTGCAAGAGGAAGCAGGAACCCAACTGGATCATCCCAAACTGCACGCCCACAGCGGTACCGTGTTAGATCGTCCTGCGACCATTCCCAGCAAATTTCAAAAAGATGACGAACTGGATCGGCTGTGTGGCGGCGTGGCAGATGTCAGTTTGGACAATTTGCAAGATATTGAAAAGATTTTTTATAATCCCTATCTTTATTTTCAAGGCGTGTTGGATAAAGCCTTGCGTACTGCTTTGGAAAATGACACGGGGGTGTTGATCAGCGGAATGCCAGAACAAGTGGTATTGTTACCCAAAAATAATCGTTTGTTGTGTGCCTCGCCCGAACATGAATTGAAAGCCTTGTGTTTAGTGCCAGTGCAGCAACGCTTGATCACCATCAGCCTGCTCAATGCAACCGATGCCAATACCCATGCTCTGCGTCAGCGCATCGAACAAAGTCTGCAACATGGCAAGCCATTGGATCAATTTATTTGGAAAGTGGCATTATGGACGGCGCGGGGACATATTCCAACCGGTACCAATTTACAACAACCCGTACAATTAACCCGTTGGCCCAATTTGACCCGGCTATTACTCACGCCCTATTCACTACAAATTGCATCATTATGGCACAAACGTTCCTATTCTCTGTTAGAAACTGCCCAAGTGCTTGATATTCCACAACGTTATGTATTTACTTTTTACAGTGGCGCGCAGGCATTACACCTGCTCAAAATCATTCCTTCCGATGCAGTCGCCGTGATTGCCCCCAAAGAAGATACCAAACAACAAGCCTTTTTCCAGCGGTTGCTGTCTAAAATTTGGGGTAAAAGTGGTAGCCAGCGAGTTGCAACATGAACTTACAACAACAATACAAAATCATTTTCACCGGTCCGCCCGGATCGGGTAAAACCACTGCAATTGAGGCATTGAGCGATATTCCTCCCATTAAAACTGAGGAAGTGGCGAGTGATATGACCCGGCTGCGCAAAGAAAAAATCACCGTTGCGATGGATTATGGTTTGATTAAATTGGCGGACGGTGAGAAAGTACATTTGTACGGCACCCCCGGTCAGGAGCGTTTTGACTTTATGTGGGACATTCTCACCGAAGGCGGATTGGGTTTAATCATGTTGATTGACAACAATCGGCGCAATTCATTGGATGATGTTGAATTTTTTTTAGATAAATTTCATAGCTTTGTCGATGATCAGCGTATTGTGATTGGCATTACGCAAATGGATATCAAACCAGAACCTACCTTGGCTGAATATTATTCCCGATTGGCAGCAATGCAATTGAGGTATGAACCGCCGCTATTTGAAGTCGATGCGCGTGATAAACGAGATGTGTTTTTGTTGTTGCAAATTTTGTTAGTTTCCATCGATCCGTTATTGAAATTTTAACCATCATTACTGAACATGTTACAGGACATAGCACTACAAAATGTCACGCGAATCTGACAAAACTCGCAATCAAGAATAGCAAGGTGATACTGGCAAGGGTGATCCAACTGACACGATCTTCTATCGCAAATTGTACTGGATCATCGACCATCAAGCGGCGTTTGGCTAAAAACCAAATTCTGGTAATCCAATACAGCAAGATTGGGCATATCAGCCACAAGATATGGGGTGCTGCGTATAACCCCTTGATGGTCATCGTATTAATGTACAGCGCGTACACCAATACTGCCAAATAACCACTGGTTGGGCCCATGCTGGCAATCATTTCGAGATCATCCACCCAATAATTACGATTTTTTACTGCCCGATGTTCACTGCCATAAAGTTGATGTAAATCATTAAGTTCCAACAATTCAATGTATCGCTTCAAAAATGCCAAACTAATGAAGAAAAACATTGAAAAAGCCAATAACCAACCAGAGGGAATTGTCGCCACAGCTACTCCGCCTGCAATAATTCGATGGGTATAAAGCCCTGCAAGTATTAAAATATCAACAATCATCTTGCGTTTGAGATAGAAGGAATAGCTCAACGTGATAATCAGATAAAATAACAACATTGCCGTGAATGCGATATTGATAAAAATCAAAGAGATGGCAGCACTGAGACCAATTAATCCAAAAAATATTGGCAGTCCATAACTGATTGGTACGGTACCGGCGGCAAATGGGCGTTTTTTCTTGGTCAGATGCACTCGATCCGCTGCCAAATCTAACAAATCATTGATCACGTAACCTGATGATGCAACTAAACTAAAACAAAAAAATGCTAATGAAGAGTCAAACAGTTTGTGAATATCAAAAAATTGTTGCGACAAAATTAACGGTACGAAAATTAACACGTTTTTTGACCATTGATGCGGACGCAACACTTTTAACCAAACTTTCCAAGAAGACTCCGGTGCAGGAAAAATTTGGGCGGGCGGACAGGGAAAACGTTGTTGCAAACGCCGATTGGGGGCAACCAAATAACTGGTGTGGGCAACCTTAAAAATCGGCAGATCACTGAGCGAATCTCCCATGTAATCATAATTTCCCACGCCAAAATGTTGATTGAGCCACGCCACTTTTTCCGTCCCTTTTAAATTCAACTGTGGCGAACTGCCAATCACTTCATCAAATAATTTCAAATGGTTAGCCACCGCTTGGGCAATTTTTTCATTGGCAGCGGTGATCAGAATTAATTTTCGTCCTGCTTCCCGTTGTTGATGCAGGAAAAGGAGCACCGCTTCTCGATAGGGCAGGGTTGCTGCTGCAAGCGTGGTTTTTTGCGCAATTTGTTGTTTAAAATGAGCTTTGCCACGCAGTAACCACCACGGGAGCATCAGTAAATATATTGGGTTTTGACGCAGCAACAGGAAAATACTTTCCCATAACGTGTCTGTAGCAATCAAGGTGCCGTCTAAATCTATACATAAAGGGCGAGATAAAGTAGCGTGCATGGTATTAAGAGGGTTATTATCAAGGCGAATGATTTGGTCTGGTGATTGTCTTACGGTCATTGTTGCATTGCAAAAATATCATTGCTGAAACACGAGTGACGCAGTAAAATGGCTAAAGTTTAGCAGAATTTTGATTAATCAGTGTTTGTGCCAGCCTGGAATGAGTTAATGAAACGAAAATTATTCTTTTTTACAATGGGTTCTCTGCTGTTCGGCTTTACTCTGTTTATTCCCTATTGGACGGGGGTTGAGGCTGAAAAGCAATTTAGATTGTTAAATCAACACTATCCGACACACGATGCCCGGATGGTGTTGCAGGATATGACTTATCAACGCGGTTGGTTAATTTCTCAAGCCCAATCAACGTTTGAGCTTGAACGCGGCGTGATAGCAGCAGAATCTCAACGTTTTACCCTTCAGCACCGGATTGAACATGGTTTTTTGCCGATTTATCCCACCATTATTTACACAACTATTGCCCCCCAAAGTGAGATAATAAACCATTTGGGTTTGACGGAATCGCCGGTATTGGTAAAAACAGCTTTACAATTAGATGGTTCTGGTAACAGTGAATTGCGCACCTCTCCGCTCGCGTTGAACGCGCCAAATAAACCTGCCAAATTAACGCTGCAAAGTATTACAGGTTCAGTTGCATTTACTCCAAACTTTGCACAATTGACTGGCGAATTACAACTGCCTCAAGTGCAACTGGAAACTGAACAGGGTAAAGTGCAATTTCACAATACTAAATTCACTACAAATTTGCGTTCCCATGCCGATGATTTATGGTTGGGCTTGAGCGAGTGGCAGATGGCTGAAGTGGATTTGATCAGTCGAACCTTGCCCACAGTGGCGTTACAACAACTGAAGATAAGCGTTGATAATCAATTGGTTGATAAGAATTTGCAGGTGAATCTCAAGTCGCAATTGCAACAACTAACGGTTAAACAAGATAATTATGGACCGGGCGATGTTGCAGTAGAAATTCGCCATCTCAATGTTGATAGTGTGAATAATGTTCGTCAAATACTCCACACTATGAGTAACTTATCTGGGGCGCAAACCAATATTTTGCTGTGGGCTAAATTGTCGCAATATGGCATGACTTTATTGAATGAACAACCGGAATTGGCAATTCCACAATTGAATTTTGCCACTCCACAAGGACAGGTCGCTGGAAATTTGT
>Ga0316610_1000411_pt1 | contig 10564 bp, 10 predicted proteins | sample MIS2017111B_MG_FD_207677 | JGI IMG/M metagenome (GOLD analysis project Ga0316610, IMG submission 207677) | Microbial mat bacterial communities from Middle Island sinkhole, Lake Huron, Michigan, United States - MIS.2017.111B | ecosystem: Environmental > Aquatic > Freshwater > Lake > Sediment... | reverse complement strand
GAAGCCTGTTTTACATTGGAAGATAATTGCCACGCATTATTCACCGTGATATGTGGGTCAAAACCGATGACCTTCATGCCCAACGCATCTGCGGCATTGGCGACTTTCACCCCAATCGCACCTAACCCAATGATTCCTAAAGTACGTTCTGCCAGTTCATAACCAACAAATTGTTTTTTACCCGCTTCGACTTGTTTGGAGATTTCTTCATCCGTGCCAGTGAGTTGCCGGGTGTAATCCCACGCGCTGAACAAGTTCCGCATACTGACCAACAAACAGGAAATGACTAATTCTTTCACCGCGTTGGCATTGGCACCGGGCGCGTTGAACACGGGAATGCCACGGACACTCATTTTGGCAATGGGAATGTTGTTGACTCCCGCGCCGGCGCGTCCAACTGCTTTTAAAGTGGCGGGAATTTCCCAATTGTGCATTTTGAAAGAGCGCAGTAACACTGCATCTGGATGTTGAATTTCTGAAGCCACTTCGTAATGGTCGCGGGGCAGCCGTTCCAAACCACGCACCGAAATATTATTTAATGTCAAAATCTTAAACATGTTGGGTTAACCTTTGTGATATGTTTTGAGTGTTGCAGGCGGGAACTGAATTCAGCGGTGGAAAACTTAAGATGATTGCCAGCAAATTTCCGTTAGATTCGCCGAGTTTCTGAAAACCTGTGGAGTCTAACGCGAAATAGCAATAGAAGAGCAGGTAACTGTCTGATACACCATCATTATTTGCATGGGAACGCTGCGCTACCTTCTCTTCGTAACATCTAAGCTATTTAACCTAAAGAATTCAGACCGTAATTCATTCGACTAAGCGTGTTTTTTAGCAAATTCAGCCATGAAATTAACCAAGGCATCAACGCCGGCTTCGGGCATCGCGTTGTAAATACTGGCGCGCATTCCGCCAACTGAACGGTGTCCCGCCAAGGTGCTTAAGCCCACTTTTTCTGCTTCACTCAAAAACACTTTTTCCAATTCAGTCTTGGTGGTGACAAAGGGAACATTCATCCATGAACGGAAATTGGGATCAACTGGGTTGCGATAAAATCCATTGCTGCCGTCAATTGCAGCGTAAAGTTTGTCGGCTTTGCGTTTGTTAATCTCTGCCATTTTTCCCAAACCGCCCAAATCTTTCAACCATTTAAATACTAAACCGGCAATATACCACGCATAAGTTGGCGGTGTGTTATACATTGACGCATTATCAACGTGAGTTTTGTAATCTAACATGGTTGGAATACCGGGAATGGTTTTTCCTACCAAGTCTTCACGGATAATCACCACAGTCAATCCTGCGGGCCCAATATTTTTCTGCGCCCCGGCGTAAATGACTCCAAATTTCGCCACATCAATTGGGCGGGATAACAAGGTTGAAGACATATCCACCACCAACGGCGTGTCGCCCCAATCGGGTACGTCTTGGATTTCTAAACCATTAATCGTTTCATTTGGCGTGTAGTGCAAGTAGGCGACGCGTGGATTACGTTCCCAAGTGGATGGCGCGGCAATGGTGGTGTATTTACTGGGTTTGCCATCAATTTTAACGTGAACCGAGCAATATTTTTTGGCTTCGGCAATGGCTTTTTCTGACCATAACCCAGAATTGACATATTCGACTTCATTATTGCCTTGTAACAAGTTTAAAGCCACCATTGCAAATTGGGTTGACGCGCCCCCTTGCAAGAACAGCACTTTATAATTGCTAGGGATGTTCAACAGTTCACGCAAATCTTGTTCGGCTGCCTCGGCAATGGAGATGAATTCCTTGCTGCGATGGCTCATTTCCATGACTGACAAGCCCTTACCTTGCCAATCTACCATTTCCGTTTGGGCTTGTTGCAACACGGATTCTGGTAATGCTGCCGGACCTGCGCTGAAATTATACACTCTTGACATATTCCTTCCTTTGCGTGTCTGCTTGTCTGTGGAGTTTTAAAGTGAGTCGGTATCAAGTTTAACGATGTTTATCATTGTAACAAGTTACCATGAAAAAGTCCGAAGCATAGTCATAAGTTTCATAGAAAAGTATGTCGATCAATATTTCGGACAGTTTTTAGCAGTATTAAGGAATTAACAGTTCGGACAGTTTTTACAATCATTTGTGAAATTAATAGGTTGAGATTTAAATAGAATTTTAAAACTGTCCAAACAGTTGCTCATGGCGTACCCATAATTACATATAACAATGGCATCACTTTTCCATAATAAAGATTGCTGCAAAATTCTCTATAAAATGACCTGACTCCCAACTTTTTGTTAAAATAGCTAAAATATTGTCATCATCCAAATGATTTGTCACCAGAAGGAACAGCAAATGCCGGTTCTTGCGAAAATATTTATCGTTTCTTGTACGATTTTTACCCTAACTGGTTGTGCGACAATGACCGGTAAAGACCCCTTTGAAACGTTTAATCGTAATATGTATGCACTCAATCATGATTTAGACCGCGCTATTCTCAAACCGCTGGCAGAAACGTATCAGGCATTGACCCCAGTGCCAGTGAACAAGGGCGTGACTAATTTTTTCAACAATATCGACGACGTACTGGTAGTGGTCAACGATTTGTTGCAATTTAAATTCAAACAAGCAGCATCAGACACCAGCCGGTTATTCATCAACACAACTATGGGTGTATTGGGAGTGATTGATGTCGCTAAAGATTTTAACTTACCAAAGCGATATGAAGATTTTGGGCAAACGCTGGGATGGTGGGGATTTAAGTCGGGCCCCTTCTTAGTTCTGCCATTTTTGGGACCCAGTTCGGTGCGCGATCTGATTGGACGACCTGTGGATTCTATCGCAGACCCGCGAGTCTATTTTCGTGACGAAAAGTATAAAAACATGTTTTGGGCTTCAAGTGCGTTACGACTGATTGATATGCGGGCAGATTTGATGAAACTTGAACAGGTGTTGGATACCAGCTCGATTGATAATTATTCAGCCATTCGAGATGCTTATTTGCAACGGCGGGAATATTTGATTTACGATGGCAATTTACCCACGACCACGCGTGAAAAAATTGATGAAGATTTTTTATTCGGAGATCAACCGCCAAATCGGAAAACGCCTAAAAAATAACGTTCCCAATCCGTAAAATTAATCAGATTGTCTGAACCGTAATTCGCCTAATGAACTTGATTGACATAATTAATTAGGACAATTAGCTAAATTAGGGTTCAGACTTTAAAACAATTATTTCGCCGGAGCTTCGGTTTTGGCAGGTTCTACCGGTTTGTCGTCGTCTTTCAGTGTAGCTGCTTCTTTTGGTTCGTCTTTTTTCAAGACTTCGACCTTGGCAGTTTTGCGCAATTCATTGATGTACTTTTGCAACAATTCGGATTGCATCATCGTTTTGATGTTGTCCTTCACGCTTTCAAACGGTGGGGCGGGCGTGTCGCGCACATCATCCAACATCACCACATGCCAACCAAATTTCGTTTTAGTCAGGGTGCGCTTGCCTTTTTCCATCGCCGCCAATTCCCCGCCAAATGCCACTGCATCCGCCGTCACCCAATCCAAATCACCACCTTTCTCTTTCGATTCCGTATCTTTCGATTTATCTTTTGCCAAGTCAGCGAAGTTTTTTCCCGCGTCCAAATCAGCAGAAATTGCTTTGGCAGCTTCTTCGGTATCGATCAAAATGTGACGCACTTTGAATTCTTTGGGCATCTGAATTTTGGGAATAATTTCGTCATAACGCTTTTTCAGCCCGGCATCGTCGATGGGATGTTTATCCACATACTGGCGCACTGCAATTTCTGCCAACATACTCCCACGAATGGCTTCCAACTTTTTCGCAAAATCTTCACTTTTATCAATCCCTTGTTTCAGTGCATCTTGCATCACCAACTCCCGGTTGATCATACCTTCGATGATCACCTTGGATTCCACGGGCTTGGCATCACGCACCTGTTCCGCCCGAATTGCCACGTAATCATCATAATCTTTTTGAGTCAACGTTTTATCATTGACCGTCGCGACGGGATCAGAGGAATCGGCGAAACTCTGAAAAGACGCAAGTAATAAGCAAGATACAGCGCAAGTCTTCAATATCGGTTTTAGCATGAACGGCTCCTTTCAATAACAGTAAGTGACTAAATATTAGTGTGAAAATTCTTCAGGGGTATAAGCATGAATACTCAGGGCATGAATTGACGTGGGCATCAAATCCCCAACCGCGGCAAATACCATCCGATGCCGTTGTACCAAACTTTGTTGAGAAAATTGTGGGCTGACGATAGTTACCGTGAAATGTCCCGCCCCTTCATGACGATGTTCAATATGATGTTGTTCATCATCAATCACTTCCAAATGGCTGGGGGTGAGGGTCTGTAGATTTTTTTGTAATTGTGCAAGAGTATCAGACATTTAGGGTAAGACCTTTTTGAACGGTTTCACAGTGACATGCGCATAAACTCCAGCTTCTTTATAGGGATCGGCGTTTGCCCATGTTTGTGCATCTTCTAATGAGGTAAATTCAGCCACAATCAAACTACCAGTAAATCCAGCATTGCCGGGGTCTGGTGAATCAATAGTGGGGTGGGGACCGGCTAAAATCAAGCGTCCTTCAGATTTCAATTGTTCTAAACGTGCCAGATGTAAGGAACGGGTTTTAATCCGAGTTTCCAAACTGTACGGTGCATCTTCCGCCATAATTGCGTATAACATAAATCAGTTCTGTTACCGATTGTAAATAGTTATGAATCATTATGAAGCCACATGATAATGATTCTCATTATATTCACGCCGTCAACGCAACTGCTTGATTAATCAAGTCTTATGCCACTCTTGCGTGCATTTTTAAGTCCCGCTCAATCGTGTCAGGATTATTTCAATTTTTAAGTGGACTTAACTGCTTATGATGACTATAAAATAAACATCCACTTTGTTTAAACAGTAAAGGCTTGGTTCTCGCCATAAATTACATGATTTTTTTACAACAGTGGGGTTTGTTTTATAGATTCAATACAACTGAATTATTTTGAATTTGAATAGGAAAATGCTAACAGGCTTCGGTTGTCAATTTTTTCTTGTAGAATCCGTTTTCTAAGCAACATCCAGCAGACGACTAACAGTTTTGATGCTTCTCTGCTTGGATAAAATTTCATGTTGTCTAAATCATAACGAATCACGATTGATCATACCAAAATTAGTGATTGTTATCAACCCTATTGAGGCAATCTTTTCTCAACTTTCTAAAATGAATCAACTTTTGGAAAATTAGCAATAGATTGCCTACCTAGATTTAATACAGATTATCTCGCCAACAAGCTGATATTCACCAACATTTCATTGACCCGTTGCACAAACGCTGCGGGATCCTCTAAATGTCCGCCCTCACTCAACAACGCTTGATCAAATAAAATCAACACCCAATCTTTAAATTTAGCTTCGTGAGTTTCGCTGAGAATGCGTTTAATAATAGGGTGTTGCGGATTAATTTCCATAATCGGCTTACTGCTCGGAATGTGCTGCCCCGCCGATTTCAACAACCGTTCCAAACTCGAATCCATGCCATGACTATCCGCCACCAAACATGCGGGAGATTGGGTCAAGCGTCCGGTGATCCGAATATCCTGCACTTTATCCACCAATGCCGCCTTCATGCGTTCGACTAACGGCTTCATTTCATTGGCAATTTGCTCAACTTGCTTTTTCTCTTCCGCATCGGCTAAATCGCCCAAATCCAATTCGCCCTTGGTCACCGATTGCAACGGCTTTCCTTCAAAATCAGTGAGATGCGTCACCAACCATTCATCAATTTGTTCTGACAACAGCAAAACTTCGATGCCCTTTTTACGGAAGATTTCCAGATGCGGACTGTGGCTGGCAGCGGTGAAATTCTCAGCCGTGATGTAGTAAATTTTTTCCTGCCCCGCCTTCATGCGACTGACGTAATCTTCAAGGGAAATCTTGGGAATGGCATTGTCATCGTGTGTCGAAGCAAAACGTAACAACTTGGCAACACGAGTTTTATTGCTGAAATCGTCAATCACGCCCTCTTTAAAGGTGCGCCCAAATTCCCGCCAAAAAGTCTCATATTTTTCCCCTTCATTCTTCGCCAATTGTTCCAACGCACTCAGCACTTTTTTCACCACGCCAGAACGAATATTGTCGATCTGTTTGTTATTCTGAAGAATTTCACGCGAAATGTTCAACGGCAAATCGCTACAATCAATCACACCGCGAATGAAACGGAGATACGGTGGCAACAACTGCTCGCTGTCATCCATGATAAACACCCGTCGCACATACAATTTTACCCCACGGCGTTGTGTTCTATCCCACAAATCAAACGGGGCGCGCGCGGGCACAAACAGTAACGCATTGTATTCATTCGTACCTTCAACCTTAGTGTGAATGTGGGTCAGCGGGGCTTCAAAATCATGCGCAACGTGCTTGTAAAATTCGTTGTATTCTTCGTCAGTTACCTCACTTTTTGAGCGCGCCCACAACGCCGTCGCACTGTTAACCACCTCATCTTCTACCGTCACTGATTCATCTTCATGATGCACGGTCTTGGTCATTACAATGGGCAGGGTGATGTGATCGGAATATTTCTTAATGATTGAACGCAAACGATAATCGTTTAATAACTCATCTTCCCCGTCGCGCAAATGCAAAATAATTTCCGTGCCACGATCCTGACGTTCCACCGTTTCAATGCTATATTCCCCTTCGCCCGCCGATTCCCAACACACGCCATGTTCCGCCGCTAATCCCGCCCGCCGGGTCAGCAAAGTCACCCGATCTGCAACGATGAATGCGGAATAAAATCCCACACCGAATTGCCCGATGAGATTGCGATCTTTCGACTGATCCCCGCTGAGGGATTTTAAAAATTGTTGGGTGCCAGATTTCGCAATCGTCCCAATATTATCAATCACTTCTTCCCGCGACATCCCAATCCCTTTGTCACGAATGGTAATGGTGCGCGCCTCCTTGTCAAAACTCACCCAAATTTTTAATTCCGTATCCCCATCATACAGGGCTTCATCGGACAGCGCGAGAAACCGCAATTTATCCGCAGCATCGGAGGCATTAGAAATCAATTCACGCAGAAAAATTTCTTTGTTGCTGTACAGCGAATGGATCATTAAATCAAGTAATTGTTTAATTTCAGTTTGAAAACCCAAAGTTTCTTTGTGCGCTGCGACCGTCATAGACGACTCCTAAAAATGGTTGAAATGATTGCCAATTGAGGCTCGAATATATGAACAAATTCGCCAATTTCAAGTTGTTTGTGTTAAACTAAGGTATATTAACAGTGTTTTACGAACTTGAATCTAGGGGAAAAATGATGAAACTATGGCGTTGGTTGTTGACCGTATTATTTCTTACGATAGGCGTGGTGGCGTGCGCGGCGGAACAAGCTAAAACTGAGGAAAAACAGGAAAATAACACAGAATCTCCTGATAACAAGTTGTATCAAACCAATTGTGTTTCCTGTCATGCGTCAATGTTCGATGGTAAAGCCAACGTGATCTTCACTCGCAAAGATCGCAAAGTGAAAACCGTTGATGGCTTGAAAGCACGGGTGCAGATGTGCGCGACCAATTTGAATTTACAGTGGTTTGATGAAGAAGTCGATGATGTGACCACCTACTTGAACAAGGAATTTTATCACTTTAAGCCCGCAGAGGCTGAATAATCGCGTTGCTCGCGGTAAGCGACATTTTTGCTGCCGCGAGAACTTTTGGTAAGTTTTGATGAGTTTTTGAAACAAATGATTGTTTATAAAGGATTATCGCATGGCAAATAGCTTAACTCTCAGTGTGATGACCATTGTTTTTTATATTGGCGCGGCTGTCACGCGACTTTACCTTAAACCGTTGTTCTGGCTTTCTACCAAACAGCTTTTATTACTTTTGGGCGCGGTTGCCATCAGTTTGCACGGTATTTTGCTCTACAGTCAAATTTTGGTTGGCACGGGTATCGATTTCGGATTTTTCAACGCGGCTTCCTTGGTTGCATGGGGTATCGCTTTGTTATTGTTGGTGACATTACTCGCCAAACCAGTGGAAAATTTGCTCATCGTGTTGTTTCCACTGGCAGCGTTGACCGTAGGACTTGAAGCCTATTTTCCCAGTCAGCGCATTTTGTCAGCGGATATGGGATTTGGGGTGCAACTGCACATTTTTTATTCCATTCTTGCGTACAGCATTTTAAGCATTTCTGCACTGCAATCAATTTTTCTCGCCATCCAAGATTATCAATTACATCATAAACATCCGGGCTGGGCATTGCAGATGTTGCCGCCATTGCAAGTGATGGAAACGTTATTGGTGCAGATGATTGGCATCGGGGTGATCTTGCTCACTGCGAGTTTAATCAGTGGCTTCGTTTTCCTAGAAAATATTTTTGCGCAACATCTGGTGCATAAAACGGTATTGTCGTTGATGGCGTGGTTGATTTTTGTCGCGTTACTGTGGGGAAGGTGGCAATATGGTTGGCGGGCAAAAACGTTAGTGCGTTGGAATCTCAGCGGTTTTTTTATTCTCATGTTGGCTTATTTTGGCAGCAAATTGGTGCTGGAATTGGTGTTAAAACGCACAGTTTAGTTATTAAAATTAACCAATAGGGTGATTCACTAAAAACTAATCACTCAAAAAATCTCTGAAGTTCAAACTAAATTGGGATTGGCAGTTGCTGATTAAAACCGAAGCAATATTGCCAATCTGCTGATTTTCATAAAAATTTGTTGCAATCCTACCCCGTTGTACTATCACATTTCCTTTTCCCTTTGCAAATCAAGTGCAGATGACTTGCCTCAAGCTATCGGTGGTAGTTTGAGACAATCGCAAGTCGCGTTAAAAATAACTAACATTGCTTACACAAATGCGTTCAATTCTGCTATTTTATTGCGTTGCAATATGTCGTAACTATTCTGTCACACTTTTCTTGCAAAAGGTACCTTTACTATGGCAGCGCACAACAGACCTTTATCGCCTCATCTTCAAATTTATCAATGGCAACTCACTGCCGTCATGTCCATTTTGCACCGTGGCACCGGTATCTTACTCGCCCTTGGTATTCTTCCCTTTGTGTATTGGTTAATGGCAATCGCAGGCGGAGAAGCCACTTATCATCAAGCCCATAGCATACTAGCCAGTCCTATCGGATTGCTTATGTTATTTGGGTGGACATTTGCTTTATTTTACCATTTGTGTAACGGTATTCGCCATCTGATGTGGGATGCGGGCTGGGGATTTGAAATCAAAACTGTCTATCAAACGGGCTATGCGGTGTGGCTTGTGTCCTTACTTCTCACTGGCATAGTGTGGGCAATCGCCTTTTGGAAATAACTGGAACTAACTCTTTCAAGGAAAAACTCATGAAACGTAGCTTTAGTAAGGGCAGTTTTCGCCCCCCGCTAGGACGAGTCCAAAATCTCGGTTCTGCCAGAGACGGCACCGAAGACTTTATTAAACAACGACTCAGTGCCATCGCGCTGGTACCGTTGTGTTTATGGTTTGCTTACAGCATGGCATGTTTGAGTGTGGCGGATTATCAAACTGTGGTGACTTGGATGAAATTTCCCATCAATACCGTGTTGCTTATCTTGTTGATATTCGTAGGATTTTACCATGCCCATGTTGGGATTCACGAAATCTTTGAAGACTACCTACACAATCCAGTCGTCAAAGCCTTATCAATAGTCGCCATGAAATTCGCCCTCATCACCCTGACAGTCACATCTGTATTAGCCATCTTACGCGTCGCATTATAGGAGTTAAAACGTGTCAGCTTACAAAATTATTGAACATAAGTATGATGTTGTCGTTGTGGGCGCGGGCGGAGCAGGGTTACGCGCCACTTTTGGCATGGCAGAGCAAGGTTTAACAACTGCATGTATCACCAAAGTATTTCCCACTCGCAGTCACACTGTCGCCGCCCAAGGGGGTATGAGCGCGGCATTGGGCAATATGGGCCCAGACGATTGGCGGTGGCACATGTACGATACCGTCAAAGGTTCTGATTGGTTGGGCGATCAAGATGCGATTGAATACATGTGTCGGGAAGCTCTGCCTGCGGTCATCGAATTAGAGCATTACGGCGTACCCTTCTCGCGCACGGAAGACGGCAAAATTTACCAACGTCCCTTCGGCGGTATGACGACCAATTATGGCGAAGGCATTGCGCAACGTACTTGTGCTGCCGCAGATCGCACCGGTCACGCCATTCTCCACACCCTCTATCAACAATCTCTGAAACACCACGCCGAATTTTTCATTGAATACTTTGCCCTAGATTTAATCATGGATGACGAAGGCGTATGTCGTGGCGTGATTGCCTTAGACATGGCGGAAGGTCAATTGCATGTATTTCGAGCCCACATGGTGGTTTTAGCCACAGGCGGCTATGGACGGGCATATTTTTCAGCGACTTCGGCGCATACCTGTACTGGTGATGGCGGTGGAATGGTGTTGCGGGCGGGATTGCCATTGCAAGATTTGGAATTCGTACAATTTCACCCCACGGGCATTTACGGTTCAGGTTGTTTAATTACCGAAGGTGTGCGCGGCGAAGGCGGCTATTTGACCAATTCCAAGGG
>Ga0316610_1000410_pt1 | contig 10580 bp, 3 predicted proteins | sample MIS2017111B_MG_FD_207677 | JGI IMG/M metagenome (GOLD analysis project Ga0316610, IMG submission 207677) | Microbial mat bacterial communities from Middle Island sinkhole, Lake Huron, Michigan, United States - MIS.2017.111B | ecosystem: Environmental > Aquatic > Freshwater > Lake > Sediment... | reverse complement strand
TACCGGAAATGAGGTGGTTTTTAAAGCCGAGGAAAATATCCAATTATTCGATGTTGTAAATGTATTCCCAAATCCTGTTAATGGGACTTCCTTTTTGAATCTAAATCTCCATCGGTACGACAGCAACTTACGACAAGTAAGAATTTCCATATTAAACTTTCTGGGAGTTACATTTAAATCAGAATTATTTGAGATTTCCCAGGAATTTAGTCATTTGGTCATTTCTCTTGACAATCTTCAAAATGGAACTTATTTCATTGAAGCAATATCTGATGGAAAACAAAAGGTTGTTAAAAAATTTATTGTCCTAAATAACTAATCTGAATCATGAAAAATATTTATAAACTTAACATCACTTTCTTTCTGATTTCGCTGTTTTTAATCCAGAGTTTTAGCCTGAAATCACAGACATTCGAAGAAATGGATTATGTGGTAATGAATCGTTTGTATGATTTTTTAATAGATTACGAAAATTCGCTGAATTCTGAATCTTTTGCCAAAAGCGATGTCATGAAATATTTTTACAACGATCAGATTGAAATGTACAACGACTTAAATGACAATCAGCCAATTTGTCTTCCACTTCATAAATACTTAATTGCGTTCGATAGTTTAAAATCAGGAAATAGTGGGTACGAAGTTTTTCATTACGACCTTAAATTGCTTGAAAAACAAACTAAACTTTATTATGACCTTATTCATATTCAACTTTTAAAAGAAAACAATGTTTATCCCATTTATCCACGCGATACTATTTTAGAAATCGAACGTTATAACATTGTAAAAACAAACCGTTTGAATTTTACATTAATCTATAATAAATTCGATCCGGAAAACAGATTTAAAATTCTTAAAGTTGAATTGGCTGAGCAGTCGTATATCCCAAGTGGCTGGCACCGAAAAGAAATTCCCGATGAATTAAAATTTTCCGTTGGGCCTACATTTTCGAGTATTTCCGGAAACTCCGATTTAAATATGAATTATAGTCATAAAGCTGGATTACAAGGAAGTGTTACCGTTCAGAATCGTTTTGCGGGAGGTTTGAATTATGCGCTTTCGTGGTATGCAGGATTTGGTGCAACCTATTTGCAATCGGAATGGAATTTGAAATTTGATTCGATAAGGGAAAACTACTCTGGGCAGGATTTCGATACAGAAGTTATCTCATCCGATATTTCGCAGGATCTAAGTCTATTATATTTGGATGTCCCTATTGGGATATCAGCAAGGTATTTTCCAATGAAGAAGATTAGTTTTTCACTCAATGCTGAGATTAAACCCTGGTACTTGCTCAGTTCAAATTACCTGGTAAATCAAGGAAGCATGAATTACAGCGGATATTTTACCTATTCAAATAATCAGATGTTTCATTTTGAGAATATGCCTGAACCTTATGGTTTTACTAATTACAATGGAAAACCAAATCAAGACGGTGTCTCTATGAAAAAATTTGGAGCAAATATTGGATTATCATTTCAGATAAATTATAAGATTTCAGATTATTTGGATTTTTTCATTCAGCCTTCCTGGCAAACAGGAATTACTGATCTTTTGGAAAGTGATGAATCTCTATCATTGTATAATTTATCTCTTGACCAAAGAGGAGTTGTAAACCCACTTGTTGATATGATGGAAGCCCCAAAATTTTCGATGACCGCCATCGAAGCCGGAGTGGTTTTCAGACTTAATAATATCGTTAAACCCTTTATTCCTGAATTTAAATTTAAAGACAAGGAGCGAAAAGATCAAAAGGATAATTTCTATGAATATCTTGTAAATAAGATACCGGATCAGCAGTTTGAAAAACCTTACATGAAAAGAAAAACCAGAAAGGTTGAAATTGAAAAAACAGAGGATTTTACCAAGTATCCTTCAAACATCCGTTATTCTTACGGTCCTGATTTGGGAATTGAAAACAATTTTTTAAAAACAGGCAAAACAAACAAGATTAAGCCCCAAAGAGAAAATATTTTTTATTTTAAACCTTTTGGCTTTGAATTGGCAAAAGAGAACGAAAGCAATCCATACAGCATAAACCACCAGCTCCTTTATGATACATTGAATATGGCTGATAGCCTTGAAAAGGTGCCTGTTAAGTACCAAATGTCATCTTTACCCGATCTTAATGTATTTATTGTTACAAAAATGAATGAAGGAGAACGGGGTGTCAGGGGAAGAATAATTCAAAATTATAAAGAGCGTGTTACTAAACTTAGCGAAAACAAATGCGCACTATACTTCAACGAAACGCATGGTAGTCAGATTAAAGATTTATATGAAGATGGTGTGAAGAATCAATATTGTTTTCAATGCAATAGTGCCTGGGATTCTTTTGACAAGATTGAAAAGAAAGATCAGGATAAAGGTAATCCAGGTTTTGGCTTTATGAATGAATTGAGGATACTATTGAGTAAAGAGTTTACACTTGAAAGAAGAAATATTAATATGCATTTCCTCTCGGGTAATGAAGATGCATTTATCTCGATATTTGAAGATTTGCAAAATTTTTCTGTTCCTGATGTTGAAAATATTAATTCAGCGGAATGGAGTAAGCCAAATGATAATGATACAGTTAAGCGAAATATGGGATTTTTGAAACAGGAAATCCTTTCATTATCAGCAAACGTTGACCAGTTTAAGGAATTGTATTTTTATTTGGATCAAACATCGCAGGATTCAATTTATAATGAAATTAGTGATAAGTATTTGTTTATGACCAAATCCGAAAAAAAGATTTGGGATAACTATTACGAGTTCATTATTAAAGACGATCCAAAGTACAATCGCGAAAAGGCGATTGTTTATAAGCAGCTTTTTTATTTCTTAAATAATCAAAATAGAAAAAAATCAATCCAGTTACGAAACTTTGAATTCATTAAATATTAAAAAATTTTCTAATTATGAAAAAAACATTAATTTTGTGTATGTCATGTTTTCTTTTCTGCTTTTCAATTGTTTTTGCACAGGAAGTCAAGGAGAGACCCTTAAAATACATTAACCCGGTTGAAGGTGTTTTCCCACTTCCGAATGATCCTCCAACAGGCATTCCATGGTTTGTTTATTCCGATCGTGCCAATAACCCAATTTATGACAGCGAAACCGGTACCAACCCAGTTGCAACCGCAGGTTTTATGGAAGAATTTGCCGTAATTGATATTAAATGTAATGGGAAAAGACTGCCAATTGCAAAAAGAATCGATATCCAAAACAACAAGTTGATGCAGGGTAGAACGATTATTGGATGGATGGATGCTGATAATTTACTGCTTTGGAAGAATAGTATCGCTGACAAGAAGCATCAGATAGACAAAAAGGCAATGATATTTTTTACGCTTAATACGAAAACAAAACTGACACAAAATGCAAAGACGAATTTTAAAACAGTCGTTCCAATCCTTGATGGCCCGGGTTCACACGGATCAAAAACATTAGACGAATATGAAGGACTATTTCAATTTTTGCATGTTTATAAAGAGTCTGGTGATTATTTATTATTAGGAAAAAGTTTTTCATTAAATGATGGTGCAGAATATTGTGATATAAAAGGTTGGGTGAAAAAGGACAAATTATCCCAATGGAGCCACCGTGTTGCCTGGGAAAAAAACTGGGATCCTGCTGCTGTTGCTGAACGAATGAAAAATTTATCGGTAGATGGCGTTAAAACAGGTGTAATGGTACTGGGTGATGAAAATGATGCCAAATCTTATGCAAGAATAGATAGAAAAAAAAATCAATTTATTCCTGCTACTCGTACAGCTTATGAAGAAGTAAAAATTGAATCCGTAAGAAGAGCTGGTCCGATGGATAGATTCCCAATTCTGGACATTGATCAGATTAGAGATAATCAATCCAACATTACTGGAAGACCAATAAAGACTGGTGTAATTGGTGATGTTAAGGACTTTAAAGGAAATACGATTGATCTCCAAAAAATTTATGATGCCTATGTAAAAAGAGACAAATTGAAGAATATTAATATTTTACTGGTAGTTGATGCCACCCAAAGTATTATTGATTACAGAGAATCAATAAAAACTGGAATTAAAAATGCTTTACAAGCTATTCAGAAGATGTACAAGGAATCCGGTAATTTGCAGGACTCCACCATTGGTTTTAAATTTGGGTGTATATTGTATCGTGATTGGGCAATGAAAGATTCTATACAGAAATTCGGTAAGGCTGGTCAGGGTTTTTCTGACAATACAAAGGAGTTATTTGATTGGTTAGATGTAAATTTAACCTTAGATAAAAACAAGTACCGTTCTGGGGTTACAACTGATGATATGGAAGAAGCCGTTTTTTTTGGAATGTCACAAGCCATGTTTCTTTATGATCTTAACCCGCTAGAATCTAACTATATGTTGCTGATTGGGGATTGCGGCGACCATCAGGATCGTAAAAACCGTTCTTCAATGTTTGTTTCGATGGATAGTGTGTTGCACGATTTAAAGGAAAATAGGGTTAACCTGATGGCTTTTCAGGCACATAATAGTACACATTCCTCTTATAATCTTTTTCAAAGCCAGATGAAGCAAATCCTTGAAAAGCATAGCGATACTAACCTGGTTAATTCAAAGAAAAACTATTATGAATTGCCTAAAGGAGCTAAATATTCAGGGAAGCTTATTGTGCCAGAAAAAAATAATTCAATTGACCCTGTTAAAATGGCCGGCGAAGTTACCGAAACAATAAAACAGATTAGCGAAGATGTAAATAGCCGCGTAAGATTTATAACCAAAATGCTTTCTGGATATGGTGATAATGATAAACTTGCATCATCAGCTAATGATATTGCCAAAACCACTGAAGATTTATTTGCCATGGGGTTCACTCCAAAAGAAATTGAGGTCATTCTAAATGGAATGAGTCAGGAATACAGGGAAGGCTATACAGTTATCCAATGTGAAGGATATCAATATCCAAATTATAAACCTGTGGTCCTTTTTGAAGCGAAAGAATTAGACCAGATTATTACTGCATTTAAAGATTTTGTAATCGCAAAAAAATATCCAAGTTCAATAAAGCGGGGGAGGTTAGAAAGTGCTTTGAAAGAATGGTTTCCGATCTATTTTAGTGGCTTGCCTGAGGATAAAATAAAAACTCAAAATGTTGGTCAATTGTTGGAGCAAATCACAGGTTTAAAATTTGGAACACTTTATCAGGCAATCACTATTGAAGACGTTACAAATATCAAGAAAGTAGACACTAAATCGATTGATGATTTTTTGAATGATATCGAAAAAATTCTTAAGAATCTTGAAGTCATTTATCGAAGAAGGATAAATTATGAGGCGCTCATTATTAATGACGAAGTAGATGACATATTCCTTTACATACCTGGGGAAGTATTTATTAATAACTAATAGAGCTTAATATTTTGATATGAAAATAAATATTTAATAATCAATTAATCTTGAGTAAAATGGAAAAAAAACGTATTTTTAATGTGAAAAAAAATTCACGCTTCTGTTATGAAGGACGTGGTACGGTTTTAAATGTATGTGAATTTAATGTTTATACAGGTGAAATTGTTGTGATACTTGGTAATTCAGGTGCAGGAAAATCAACTTTTATCGAATCACTTGGATTAATGTCGAACACCTTACAATATAAAGTTGAACATACAAAACCAAACATTACAGATGAATGGAGTATTTATAAAGAAGGAGAAATAGTTAATACCGGTGAAATTATTCTTTATCCAGACGACGACAAGAAGAAGAAAATATTTCCAAATATCTGGGACGATAAGTGCAATTCGGTTGCTAAGGTGCGAAGAGAAAACTTCAATTTTATCTTTCAGGATAATAACCTGATGCACAATTTGAAAAACTGTGATAATATTATATTGGCAGATTTAATTGAGGGGTCAAAGGACTATAAAACATCGTACAATGATACTAAGTTAACATTTGAATCGCTGAGGATTGATCAATATCTCAATGATCCACCTAATGAAATTTCAGGAGGTGAAAGGCAGCGAGTTGCATTTGCCAGAGGAATTCAACCAAAATACCACGTATTGTTTGGTGATGAACCCACCGGTAACCTTGATGAGGCTGCATCTGAGGCCTTGATGGATGTAGTGAAGAATAATATTAAAGAATCAACAAAATGTGACGATTGTGATAAAGCTGTGGTTATCGTTTCACATAATATTCCGCTCTCACTTAAATATGCTGACAAAATTGTTATTTTAACCAAATCGAAAGGTAACAATCATTACGAAATATTGCCTGATCATATTTATGTAAAATCCTATACAAATTCAGGGGCTAATGGTGAAGATTTTGTTTGGATAAATGATGAGGAAACATTACAAATTAACAAAAATATTGATGAAAAAAATCAATCTCCCGGTTCAATTTCAAAAATGAATTCTGCTGACTTTTCTGTTAAGATTAAGGATATCCTTAATAAAAATGTTAAGCAAAAATCTAATAATAATAATCACCAAACTCATGAATCAAGTTGGGTTGTCAAGCGACTAACAGGTCTTGGAATGTTTTTCCTGCTTTTAGCCACTCGTATTCTAGATAAAGTAAAGAAAAGTTCAGTTAGTAAAAGAGACATAGTAAATAAAGAATTTTTTAGACTTTTATTCGAAAAGGAAAGTGAAGTTCTTGCTGGTAAAATGAAAGTTGGTAAAACTGATTTTTCTGTCAATATCTGGGTATTTTCAGCACTAATTTTCATTACCTTTTTATTGTTGGGTTTTGCAAACGGGCAATTAAACGATCTCAAGAATAAATTGTCAAATGATCCATTTGTGCAAACCATTGATGTAGTGCATAGAGGTGGAGTTATGCAAGATAAAGCACGCGAGTTTTTAAATGATTTTGCAAATGATCCCGTGAGTATGAAATATTATGGCATCAGTGATATTACTGAGTATGATCGCGGCTATCTCACCTTTATTGATTTCAAAGATCCGTCACGAAAGAATTATTTCAAAGGTAGATCCATGTGGTACGATAACCCTTTGCTCGATAAAATTGTTGATAAGGACATTAACAACGCTTGTGGCCGGAAATTTGAAGGTGCTGATGATATCAGTTTAATTGTTACAAGAGATTTATTAAAAGATCTTCACTATGATGAAGATTCACCAATAATTTTTATTGACGTTTATTTACCTGAGGAAGATACTTCATACAGCGCTCCAATTGCTATAAAAGCTGTAGTTGACCAGCTTCCCGGAAGAGAAGAAAACTACTTTCTTTACACTCCGAATTTTTATAATTTTTATTCGCAAACGGATGGTAACTTTCCTATGCAAAAAAATCAACATGTTAAAATATCTGTTGACTATATCAAGGACGATAAATCATCATTCATTAATGAATTAAAAAATGTACTAACCAACGAATTGAAGAATGAAAAGTATAAGAACGATTTTCAAATAATTTCAGCAACAATACAGATTGATAGTAATAATTATTCAAATAATATGGTTTATGATTTTATTATTTATTGCAAAGGAGGAAGTGATGATTTTAAGAAGCAAAGCGAATTTTACAATTCAATAATAACTTCACCTACTGTAAGTCAAATGATTGAAAAATATAATCTTAAAAACAATAAAACTATTTATCAATCTTATTTTTTCGAATTGGATCATAGTTCAACATCTGATAATGAAGAAAAAATAGGCAATCCCGGAGATCCGGAGAAAAGTCATGTCTCGTTTTTATTTGAAAAAACCGATAAGATCAGAGAGTTCGCTAAAATGTTTAATGATGAAACCAGGAAACTTGATGAAGAATATAGGGAAGGTTTGGCAATGGATATTTCTAAGGTTGAAAGTATGTACATTTTTAATAAAGTAAGTACTTTAACTAATACAATGATTATTTTCTTAATCATTTTTAGCATTGCAACAATTTTCTTTTTTGTTTACAATCTTTTCAATATGCACTTACATAAAATTCGCAGGAATATTGGAACCTTAATGGCTTTTGGAGTAAATGTTAATTACGTATATCGTTACATTTTGTTTTCATTTGTTTTCTATTGTTTTATTATTCCATTTTTGCTTTCGATAGTTGTTGGATATCTTCTAATTAATCCATTTGTTAGTTTTTCGTTTTTTTCAGCTTCTGGATGGATTGCATGGTCTATCTGGGTTACGACACTCGCAATTTTTATTGGTGGTTTCATAGTTTATTTGGTTGCCGATACCAGGTACTTTAAGAAAACACCTAGTGGATTAATCTTTAAAAGTGCATAGAAAATGAATTTTAAAAATAAAATTATTGTTTAAAGGGAAAATATTAGGACTATGAAAAAATTTACATGGGTTTTTGGTGCCCTGATTATTTGTGGCAATTTTTTGTTTGCCCAACAGGTTATTACGGCAAGTCTCTTTGATGAAACAAATAAAATAAGTATTCCCTTGTCTTTCACAACCGATTTGGATGAAAAGGATACGCTAAAGTTGCCTTCATTTCCTCAAAATATTGACGGCCATTATCTCATGAATGTCCTTTATCCGGAGCACATTAAATCTCAGGATATAACAACACACTTCCATTGGAACGGTGGTAATCCGTCCTATAGCACATGGGTCATTTACATCAATGCGGCAAAGTTGAATGGTGTAACTTTAAATGCCGGAGATGAAATTGCGATTTATGATGGCGATAAATTAGTTGGGGCAAATACTTTAACAGCAACTCCGGTTCCCTTTAATTTTCAGCAATATGTAATTGCTTTTAGTAAATTGGCAGATGGGTCACCTGGATATAGCGCAGGTCAAGCTTTTACTTTAAAATGTTGGGATAAGGACACCCAAGCCGAAAGTGTTGCATTTTTTGCTGACTTTGTTAATCCTTATGGTGATGCCTACACTCCACCTTCAAACATTTTTCCTCCTGGTTTTCAGCAGTACAGTATAGCATCAATGCAATTCGAGGTTATAGATTGTCCCGATAGTTTTGAAATATGCTCAAATGAACCTGCTATTGATCTTACAGGTCTTACAGGTGGATTACCTATTGGTGGAAATTACTCAGGCGATTGTGTGATCGCAAATTGGTTTTATCCTGGTGGTGGATGTCCTATTGATCCAAATGAAATTACCTATACTTACACAAGCCCTTTCACGCTAATTGTTTATACTTGTACATTCACTATAACAGTAAACCCATTGCCGATAATACTACCAGAAGAGTGTCTTAATATTGATCCTGTGTGCGAAGGATCACCTTACATTCCTTTTCCTCAATTGGAAGATGGTGTATATACCGATGAATCTGGAAATACAATAACTGGTTTTAATCCTGTAAGCACAGGAACGTTCAATTTCACCTTAACGAAAACAAATGTGCATGGCTGTAGCGAACAATGTGATTTTTCTATTATAGTGTCCCCACTTCCCATTGTAAATATTATTCCAGAAATGTATACAATTTGTGAGGGTGATGTGATGGATTTTAGTGGCATTGTTCAAGCCTATAATTGTGAGGACATCATATGGTTTACAACCAATGGTGGCGGAAATTTTGACGATGATATGATACTTCAACCTATTTATTACCCTTCACCAATTGTTGATTATCCTATTGGCTCCATTACTATTGGAGTTGCTGTTTCAGCTCTGGATCCTTGCACATTAAGTAGTGAAGATTTTATGACACTTTGCTTTCAGATGTTACCAACCGTAAATGCAGGGGTAGATGCTACTTTTTGTGAAGGAAGCGAGACTGTGCAATTAAATGCTGTGGCAACCGATTACCTTTCTGTATTATGGACCGGTGGCTTCGGTACATTTAGTGATCCGACAATCCTAAATCCTACCTATACTCCAGGGGCAGATGATTATGGAAGTGTTATACAACTATGTATCGAGGCTCAGCCTATCAACCCACCCTGTGATATTTCATCAACAGATTGTATGGATTTAGTTGTTAGTGCTAATCCTGTATTTACATGTCCGGCTTACGGGCCATATTGTGCAGGTGATCCTGCGATTACGTTTGTTGAGCCAGGTGTTTTTGAATATGAAGGAAATGCAGTAACGGGATTTAATCCAACAACAGCAGGGACTTTTACATTTACCTACACGGAGACCAATGTATTTGGATGTTCGGCAAGTTGCGGGTTTAGTATTGTTGTAAATCCACTTCCTGTATTTACCTGTCCGGCTTACGGGCCATACTGTGCTGGTGATGCTTATGTTACATTTACGGAGCCAGGTGTTTTTAAGGATGCTTCAAACAATGTTGTAACTGGCTTTAATCCAACAACTGCAGGGACTTTTACATTTACCTACACGGAGACCAATGTATTTGGATGTTCGGCAAGTTGCGGGTTTAGTATTGTTGTAAATCCACTTCCTGTATTTACCTGTCCGGCTTACGGGCCATACTGTTCTGGTGATGCTTATGTTACATTTACCGAGCCAGGTGTTTTTAAGGATGCTTCAGACAATGTTGTAACTGGCTTTAATCCCACAACTGCAGGGACTTTTACATTTACCTACACGGAGACCAATGTATTTGGATGTTCGGCAAGTTGCGGGTTTAGTATTGTTGTAAATCCACTTCCTGTATTTACCTGTCCGGCTTACGGGCCATACT
>Ga0316610_1000409_pt1 | contig 10588 bp, 4 predicted proteins | sample MIS2017111B_MG_FD_207677 | JGI IMG/M metagenome (GOLD analysis project Ga0316610, IMG submission 207677) | Microbial mat bacterial communities from Middle Island sinkhole, Lake Huron, Michigan, United States - MIS.2017.111B | ecosystem: Environmental > Aquatic > Freshwater > Lake > Sediment... | reverse complement strand
AGCAGCACCGCAGAAGTATCTGTGCGCCTAAAGTGGACTCACCAGACACAATTTGCCGGCATCTACATGGCAGACAAAGAAGGCTACTACAGTGAAGAAAATCTGAAAGTGACAGTCGAACCTGTCGATTTCGAACAGATGCTGAGCGTTGATAAAGTGGCGGAAGGCAAAAACACCTTTGGCGTTGGAGCCGCTGATGAAGTTATCGTAGCGCGCGCAAATGGAATCCCTGTGCGGGCAATTGCCGTTATATTCCGCATTAGTCCTCAAATCTACATGTCCATAGGTGATGTCAAAGTCACCACGCCAGAAGATCTTATCGGCAAACGGGTGGGCATTGGGCAAGGCTCTGGAAGATGGACGTTTGACGCGATGATAAAAAAAGCCGGCATTGACCCCAGCCTGATCACCGTGGAAGACCCAAAAACTTTTGAAACCCTTGATGAATGCCTAGAGAAATTAAAATTTGACGTCTGCAATGCATATTCCACTGACGCAATTGTAAGAGCCAATATGCGGGGAATTGAGAGTTCCGCGATCTGGCCCGGCGATTATGGCGTGCCGTTTTATGCCGATGTGATCTTTACGACAGATGATTTCATTGCCCAAAACCCCGACGTGGTCGAACGCTTCCTGCGCGCCACAATACGTGGATGGCAGTCTGCTGTTGAAACCCTGAAAAAGCCACGGAAGCCACCATTGGTTTTGCCCCCGAACTTGACCAGTTTTTTCAACTGCAATCGTTGAAAGCAACGATCCCATTGGTCGATACAGGGGCGCTTCCCATCGGCGTGATGGAGCCCGAAATGTGGCAGCAAATGTACGATATTTTGCTGGAGCAGGAAGTCATCACAACCCCGCTGGATGTTTCCACAATCTACACATCCGAATTTATGGACAAAATAAATAAATAGAGAAGAAACGCAGAAACACAGGAAGCAATCTGCCGCCCGCCGTCGTAGATTGCTTCCCTTCTTCATTATTGATTTGCAACGCATTTTATTGATTTTTTAGAATAGACTATGATAACAATAAGTATCAGGCAATGGCTACATCATGATTGGAGGCTGTAATGACCGTCGATGCTATATCTGGCAGTAACGAAAAGACCGCTCGCAAAAAGAATGCGGGATCGCTCTCGCTTCGCAACCGACTGCTAATCGCTTTTATTTTACTGGCGGCTCTGCCCGTGATTGCCACAGGCGCCATATCAGGTTTTCTTAACGCCCGCGGATTAAGAGATACGGTGTTCGAGCAATTGAATTCGGTAGCCCAACTAAAAGGGAATGAAATTGCTTCTTGGGTCGAATTCCTACAAACCAATCTGACTCTTGTCTGGCAGGGAAAAGATTTCTTAAATATTCTAAATACCGCTTTGGAAAATAAGCCCGAAGGGGAAACAGCCCAAATAGATATTCGGAATAAGTTGAGCAAGTGGAATGAAACAACAGGTTATTTCGATGAATTATTCATCATGAACACGGAAGGGACTGTTATCATCTCCACAAATTCAGACCAGGAAGGAAAAATATTTTCGACACAGACATTTTTCCGCGAAGGTTTGAATGGCAGTAACACCACCCCACCTTTGTATGATGTAGCGCTATCCAAATACTCGATTCTCTTTTCCCAGCCAATCATCGATGAAACCGACAAGGTAATTGGCGTGATTGCCGGACGCGCCAACCTGGCAGTATTGGATGGCATTATGCTCGAGCGCGCGGGCCTTGGCGAAACGGGCGAAACCTATCTGGTAGGCGAAAACTACGCATTGTTGAGCCAACTGCGATTTGGGAATGCAAAGATCGGCGAAACGTATATTCGTTCAGACGGCACAACAGCAGCGATCGAGTCGCAAGCGGCTGGCACAAAGCTTTACACAGATTATCGAGGGAAGGAAGTAATTGGCGCCTATCTCTGGATCCCTGAACTACAAATTACGCTGATGGCTGAACATGATCAAAGTGAAGCTTTACGGGCATCGAATCAGGCGTCCATCATCACCGGAATATTAATAGTACTAACGCTGTTTATTGCAATCATTGCGGCGGTTTTGGTAACAAGAAGTATCGTTACGCCAATCGCCCAACTTGTAACCATTGCAGGATACATTACCTCAGGAAACCTTGAAGTGAATGCCCAGGTAAAAAGAGAAGACGAAGTCGGTGTGCTTGCCGCCGCATTCAACACAATGACCAGCCGCTTACGTGAACTGATCGGCACGCTGGAAAAACGCGTGGCAGACCGCACCAAAGCGCTGGCGACCTCTTCAGAAGTCAGCCGCCGCCTATCTACTATTCTTGACCGCAAAGAACTGGTGAAAGAGGTGGTAAACCAGGTCAATAATGCCTTCGGCTACTATCATACCCAGATTTATTTTTTTGATGCGGCTCATGAAAATTTGGTTATGGCAGGCGGCACAGGGAGTTCAGGGGAGATGATGCTGGCTCAGTTCCATAAACTTGCAAAAGGACGCGGTCTAGTGGGGCGCGCCGCCGAAAGCAATGCGCCCGTCTTAGTTGCAGATACAACCAAAAACCCTGAATGGCTGCCGAATCCGTTACTGCCTGACACAAAATCTGAGGTGGCAATCCCCATCTCTGTCGGCGAGCAAGTGCTGGGCGTACTGGATGTGCAGCAAAACATCGCAAATGGCTTGCAAAAGGAAGACGTCGACTCGCTGCAATCCATTGCAAACCAGATCGCAGTTGCGCTTCAAAACATTCAATCCGCCGAAACCGTAACCAAACGCGCGGCAGAGCTGCAAACCGTTGCAAACATCAGTACCGCAGCCGCCACCATCATCAACGTTGAAGACATGCTGCAAGAGGTGGTACACCTAACCCAACGCGGGTTTGGTCTGTATCATGCGCATGTTTTTACCTACAATGAAAACACGCACGCGCTCGATATCATTGCCTGCGGTTACAAGGAAGGCGACGAACACGAAGGCACACACGGCACCACAAGTATTCCACTGGCGCAGGAACAATCACTCGTAGCGCGCGCAGGACGCACAAGGCAGGCGGTCATCGTCAATGATGTGCGCAGCGATGCGGGCTGGCTGCCCAACCCCATTCTCACAGAAACCGCGGCGGAATTGGCTGTGCCGCTCATCGTTGGCGATCAATTATTGGGCGTGCTGGACGTGCAATCGGAACGCATAAACGCCTTTACCGAGGAAGACGCCAGCATCCAAACAACCCTGGCATCACAGGTTGCCACTGCTTTGCAGAACGCGCGCTCTTTCCAACAGGCGCAAAAGCAGGTAGAACGCGAAACTGCGGTAAACCTTATCACCCAAAAGATTCAAGACGCAACCAGTATCGAAGCGGCGCTGCAAGTAGCCGCGCGCGAACTGGGTCATGCCCTGGGGATGAAACACACTGTCGTGATGCTCGAGACAGACGAGATGAAGAATAAAACAGGAGTTGCCCAATGAATTACTCAAATGGATGGCTCAAGCGTTTTCGCACAGCAAATTCACAAAACAGCGTAGAGGGACGGGTTACAACATTTTGGACCATCAACCGAAAAATCCTGCTGCCCGTTCTCATTGTCATCCTCCTGCTAACGATGGGTCTGACAATCAACAACTACGTTAAATCATCCCAGCAATATACTAAACAAGAAAAAGATAACCTGAGCAAAATTCAAGTAGGCGCGCTCACAGAAATCGAAAGCCTTAATCAAGTTGCGTTGGCGCTGGCGGTTCAGGCTTCTCAAAACCCGGACGTGCAAGCCGCATTTGCAGCAGGCGACCGCGAGCGCATAACACAAATTCTACTGCCCACCTACCTAGCCGCAAATAAACAATTTGCTGTCAAGCAGTTTGTGCTTCACAGCCCGCCCGCCATAGCATTCCTGCGCCTGCAACAACTGGATAAATTCGGCGATGACCTGTCCGACATCCGCAAAATGGTGGTGGTGGCAAATGCCGAAGAAACAGCGGTACAAGGCATCGAAATGGGACGCGCAGGCTTGGGCGTGCGCGGCGTGGTTCCGGTGACCTATGAGGGCAGGCATATTGGGCTGGTAGATGTGGGTATCGATATTGGGCAGTCGCTGTTGGACACCATTAAGAAAAACTACAATGCCGACTCTCAATTTCTGCTTGATAGCAAAACTGCTGAAGCGGCAACCTTTGAGGGGTTTGTGGAAAATGCCGCAGGTCCCACCGAAACCCTGCTGCTGCAAGCCAGCACGCTTACAGAACCAATCTACACAGAAAAAGATGTCTACGCCAGGGTCATGACAGGCGAGGAAATCATCAGCTACAAGGATGCGAATGGACGCAATTACGCCATCTTGAGCATTCCTATCCGCGATTATTCCAATACAATTGTTGGCGTGCTGGAAATCCTCCTTGACCGCACCGATACGCTTGCCGAGCGCAACCGTGAATTGGCGAGCACCATTGTCATTAGTTTGTTTGCCATTTTCCTGAGCGTCGTTATCATCATCAGTTCGGTGAACACCATCACCAAACCAATCGGCGCGCTGACAGAAACCGCCATCGCGGTCAGCAATGGTCACTTGGAACGGGAAGCGCGAGTGGAAAGCAACGATGAAGTCGGCGTTCTAACGATAGCCTTTAACAAAATGGTTGCGGACTTGCGGAGTACCCTTGCTACACTCGAAGAGCGTGTTGCTGCCCGCACCAAAGACCTGGCAACAGTGGCAAATATCAGCACGAATACAGCCGTCATTCGTGACCCGTATAAGATGCTCGAAGCCATGGTACATCTGACCCAGCGCGGTTTCAACCTGTATCACGCACATGTGTTTAGATACGAAAAGGAAAGCAACGACCTTCACATCGTGGCATGTGGATATAGGGAAGGCGATGAGCATGAAGGCACACATGGCACAACTTTTATTCCCGTCTCACAAGAACAGTCACTTGTAGCACGCGCAGCCCGTACCAAAAAGCCAGTCATCGTCAATGATGTACGCAGTGACCCAGGCTGGCTTCCCAACCCACTGCTGCCAGAAACACGCTCAGAAATGGCTGTGCCAATGCTTGTAGGTGACGAACTGCTGGGCGTGATGGATGTGCAGGCAGACCATGTGAACGCATTCTCTGAGGAAGATGCCAATATCCAGTTGACACTTGCCGCACAGACAGCCACATCCTATCAAAGCACCTTAGCTTATGAAAAGTCCCAGGAACAGGCGAAACTGGAAACTCTCATTAACACGATCGGTCAAAAAATACAGCGCGCCACAACAGTAGAGGATACATTGCAAACCGCCATCCGCGAAATTGGTATTGCGCTTGACGCTTCACGTGTCCATGCATCCATCAGCCGGCAAGGCAATAAAAACGACCCGGGTGTGAATTAATTTATGAGTAAAACGGGAACTTTCCATTTGAGACAGGTTATATGGGTTGCCTCGCAAATTAATTGCACACAACCCCAACAAAGGAGAATCCAAAATGGATGAGAGAAAAATCGCATCGGCAGAAAAAGATGCCAATACCCAGCGCGTAGTTTGGGGGACGTTAATCCTAAATGGAATTTTGCTGCTGGTATTTGGATATGCTCTTACTTCCACCATTCAAGGCGAGATGTCGCTTATTAGCTACCTTGCAGCGGCTGCTTTTCTATTGGTTATCCTAATAGATATTGCAAGCATCATCCTTGTATTCCGACAGCGTTATGAATTGGGATTAAAACTGACCTACTATTCCCTCCTTGTTTTGGCGGTTGTGGTGGTTTCCCTATTTCAGGGGCGCGCGTTGCCAGCCTCCATTTTGGTCATGATCGTAGCCATGATCGGAATTACTTTGTTATTTTCAAGTGGCTCACGGCGTTGGTATTCATATGCGGTTGCTGTGGCATTGCTCGCGCTATGGGTAATTGAATGGATGAACCCGGCGTGGAGACAGTCGACTGATATGGCACAGGCGGGACCCATAGGCGCTGTTGCGTTTGGGGTAATCTTTGGCATTTTTCTACTAAGCCAGTCATGGCGCTTCATCTCTAAAAGTTTGCAATTAAAGGTGACATTTTTGGCAGGGGCAATTCTTGCGGGTGTTTCCATTGCCCTTATTGCTTACTCTACAATCACTGCGCAACAGATTGCCATCAAAACAGCCGAGGATAAAGCGCTGGCGTTTACCTCTGCGCAGGCGCGTTTGATACGCGCAGACACAGAAATACCGCTGGATACAGCGCGCGCGCTGGCGCAAGCCCTGACCGCCGCGAAAGACCCTGAAAACACATACAGAAACTTGAGCCGCTCACAGGTTAACTCGATCTTGCGACAGATATTAATCGAAAACCCGACCTTCTTAGGCATTGACACACTCTGGGAACCCAACGCTTTCGATGGACAAGATTCCTTCTATCGGGGCGCGGTAGGGCATGACCTGACAGGACGCTTCATCCCCTATTGGGTACGAAATGATGATGGCAGTGTTAATCTCGTCCCGCTGGAAAATTATGAAACACCTGGCATAGGCGACTGGTATGTCATTCCGCGCCAGACAAAAACAGAAACCGTCATTGCGCCGCTCATTTATCCCATCAATGGGGTAGATACCGTTATGGCTACCTTTGTTGTTCCCATCGTATATGAAGACAAATTCTACGGCATTGTTGGAGTGGATGCCCCAATTTCTTTTGTGCAAAATATTTTGGACAACGTTAACTTGTATGAAGGAAAAGCCAGCGCATTTCTAATGAACTCAGACGGAACCTTGATTGGCGTAGGCAAGACTCCTCAAATGGTCAATAAACCGGCAACGGAAGTGCTCCCCGATTTTGCAGATTTGGAGGCGAAGATCAAGGCTGGTGAAGACTTCATCAGCCTTAGCCCTGATGGTCAATCCCTACGCGCGTTCGCCAAAGTGGATATTGGACGAACCGATGACCATTGGGTGTTTGGATTAATCATCCCCTTCTCTGAAATCACGGCTCCCGCAACGACAGAAGCCATTCGCCAGGGAGGTATTGGCGCAACGCTGATCCTGCTGGGCGTTATCCTGCTCTGGTTCCTCAGCGGTCAAATTGTGCTCCCCTTGCGTAATCTTACAGCAGTTGCCAACGAGGTTTCACGAGGCAATCTTAATGTTGCAGCAAAGGTACAAACAACCGACGAGACGGGTCTGCTTGCAACCGCCTTCAACCTGATGATCACCCAATTGCGCGAAACATTTGCCACATTGGAACAACGCGTGGCAGAACGCACCGCAAAAATGGAACGACGCAATCTCGATCTTGCGTTGGCAACTGAAATCGGTCAAACTGTATCTGAAGTACGCGAGATCAACGACATGTTGAAGGATGCAGCCGAAATTATCCGCACCTTCTTTGGTCTATATTATGTCCAGGTTTACCTGGTCAATGAAGCCCAGTCAGAATTGACACTGCAATTCGGCACCGGAGAAGTAGGCGCAGAACTGATGAGCCGCAGGCACCGCCTGCCACTAAATACAGATTCGATCAATGGGCGCGCTGCTATCACAAAACGCTCTGTGGTTATTGCAGATACCTCAACCAGTAATACCTTCCGCCCGAACCCGTTGCTGCCGAATACCCGTTCTGAAGTGGCTGTGCCGTTGATGGTCGGTCAGAAACTGGTCGGCGTGTTAAACGTGCAAAGCGAAACCATCGGTTTATTGACCGAAGATGCCCTGCTCGCCTTCGAGCCAATGGCGGGTCAGATGGCTGTTGCCATTCAAAATTCAAAACTGGTTGCCGAGACCGAACAGGCTCGCGCCGAAGTTGAATCACTAGCTCGCCGCCTAACCCGTGCCGGCTGGGAAGAATACCTAGACGCCATTCACAAGCCCGAACAAAGCGGATTTGTCTTCGAACAGAACAACATTACCTCATTCATAGGACAGAAAGTACCGGCTGAAGGCGCTTACATTGCGCCGATTGAAGTCACTGGCGAAGCGCTAGGCAGCCTGGTGGTGGAATTGCATGGAACATCGCCTACCAGCCAAACAGACGAACTGATAAATACGGTGGCAAAACAAGTCTCGCAGCAGATTGAATCCCTGCGCCTGCTTGAGAGCGCTGAGCGCTTCCGCTACGAAGCAGAACAGGCATCCCGCCGCCTAACACATGAAGGCTGGAAGGAATACATGGATGCCGGCAGCACCAAAGGCATAAGCTACGTTTACGACTTGAACGAAGTCCATGCTTACGAACAGGATAAAACCTCACAACTAGAAAATAATGGGATCAACCTGCCAATCAAGGTGCGTGACGAGTCCATTGGCAAAATAGTTATCAAAGACGCAGACGCCAACGACAGTGAAGCAGTTGGAATTGCAAATGCGGTTGCCGAACGTCTGGGGGCGCACATTGAAGGCTTGCGACTTGCCCTGCAAACCGAACAAGCCCTCTCGGCTACAAAAAAGCAGGCGCAACGCGAACAAGCCCTGCGCCAGATCACAAACGCTGTGCGTAGTTCGACAGACCCCGCCACCATTCTGCGCACAGCCGCCCGCGAATTGGGCAGCATTCTGGGACGGCAGACGTATGTTCAACTTGAAACCACCGGCTCAGATTCCGCCGCAGTTATTGAAGACCAGCCGGTACTGCCTGTGAAATTGCCAAACGCGGATGGAGGTGTAGGATGAACTCTTCAAAGAAAATACAAGAAATGGATTCTGACCGAATGAACCAGGCAAGCGCAGGTTTAAGCGAAGACGCCTTCCGTTCACTTTACAATAACGCAACAATTGGCTTGTACCGCACCACCCCAGAGGGGCAAATTGTGATGATCAACCCGACGGGTCTTCGGCTGCTGGGTTTCGATTCACTCGAAGAACTTGCCAAACGGAATTTGGAAGAAACCGGATTTGAACAGAAATATGCCCGTAGGAAATTCCGCGAAAAACTTGAGCGCGAAGGCGTAATCAGTGATCTGGAAAGCCACTGGGTAAAAAAGGATGGCTCGATAATTGATGTGCGCGAAGGCGCAACCGTCTTGCGTGACGAAAGCGGAAAAGTCGTTTACTATGACGGCAGTTTTGAAGACATCACCAAATTCAAACTGGCTGAGGAAGAACTCAAACAGAACATCAATTTTACAAACGCCCTACTTGAAGCAACGCCAACGCCGATTTTCTACAAAGACAGCAAGGGCAGATACCAGGGTTGCAACCGCGCATTTACCGATATTATGGGAGTAACCTCGGAGGAAATTCGGGGTAAAACGGTTCACCAACTCTGGCCCAGCGAAAACGCAGAAATATATCACCAGAAGGATTTGGAACTGATGCAGAACCCTGAGCATCAGGTCTATGAAGCCACAACAACCGATAAGGATGGAAACACCCGCCCTGTAATCTTTGCCAAGGATGTGTTCATTGACGAAAGCGGTAACGTGGCAGGTTTGGTCGGCGCCTTTATTGACATCACCGAGCGCAAACAGGCAGAAGAAAAAATTCGGATCAGCGAAGACAGGTTCCGACGGTTCACAGAAGCAACTGTTGAAGGTGTGGTATTCCACGAACAAGGCAGTATCATCGATGTAAATCCGGCGGCGGGTGGACTGTTTGGTTTTTCAGATGCAGCAGAACTCATTGGACGAAATCTGCTGGAATTTGTCGCGCCCGAATCGCGCGAACTGGTATTAAAGCAAATGCAGTTGGAAGTTGTTGCCCCGTATGAGATTCAGTGCATTCACAAAGATGGCACGATCTTTCCGGTTGAGACATCCACACGCTCCTACCATGACGGCGAGCGTATTATCCGCGCAACATCCATCCGCAACGTTACTGAGCGCAAGCAGACGGAAGAAGCCCTACACCAAACCCGTATGTTGTATCAATCTCTCGTTGAATCTTCACCCATGAGCATTTGCCGCAAAGACCTGGCTGGGCGCTTTACGTTTGCCAACCAACGTTTCCTGGATGCGTCAAAAACCACGCTGGCTAACTTGGTGGGCAAAACCGATTTGGATCTGCACCCATCAGAGTTGGCAGATAAATATCGGCGCGATGACCTATCTGTAATGGAGAGCGGACAAGTTAAGGAACTCATTGAAGAACGCGCTGTCCACGACGGTGAAATCACCTATATAGAAACCGTCAAGACCCCAATTTATGATGAGGAGGGAAAAGTCAGCGGCATACAGGTTTCCTCCTGGGACATTACTACACGCAAGCAAACAGAAGAAGAAATGCACCGCCTGCAAAATGCCATAGAACAGGCTGGTGACGGCATTGCCCTAGCAGACCTGAATGGAAACGTTCTATACACAAACCCCGCCTGGGCAAATATGCACGGATACACAGTGGAGGAGACTTTAGGCAAACACTTGAGCGTTTTCCATACGCAGGAACAACTGGAAAACGAGGTTGCGCCCTTCAACGAAAAAGCAATGGCAACTGGAGGGTGCACCAGCGAAATCGGTCATGTCCGTAAAGACGGCACAACCTTCCCAACCCTGATGACCGTTTCCGTTCAAAAGAATGACAAAGACCAACCTGTAGGGTTGATCGGCACCATCCGCGACATCACCGAAAACAAGCGGGTGGAGCGGGAGTTGCAAGAAAACCAAAAATTCCTAACCCTGGTACTGGATACCATGCCCGGATTCCTGTTCTGGAAAGATAGAAACT